>ERZ1034873.341-NODE-341-length-27507-cov-34.719583_pt1 | contig 27507 bp, 21 predicted proteins | sample MGYA00520689_ERZ1034873 | MGnify/ENA primary metagenome ERZ1034873 (study PRJEB33766, sample SAMN09781722) | gut metagenome | biome: gut microbiome | host: Homo sapiens | place: Madagascar | study: EMG produced TPA metagenomics assembly of the PRJNA485056 data...
GTTAAAAAAAGCATTGCTCCTCCTCCGGGCAAGTATAACATTGCATCGGCATTATTGTTCCATGTAATTCAGTATACAGAGCAAAAGAAATCGGAGGTGTAAATCATGTTACCTGAAAATGTAAAATGGGATGCCGTGTTCCAAAGCATCGTAGACACATGGCTCCCTTTGATCGGCGTGGTTGCTGCAGCCATTGTGATTGCAGTAATTGTCCATGTGGTCAAGAAAAAAAGGAAATAAGGATTGATGAGTATACGGGAACTTATACGGCTGATTATGAGAATTTTTCAGATACAGCGTATTTGTTCGGTGGAACTTCCATAAAGAGAGAAGCCGGTAAGGAACTGTCTATTGATTGCACTTTGGAGGTTACGGAAGGTACTGCAAAAGTATTTTGGATTTCTGGATCTGATGAAGCAGTCACTTTGATTGAAGCAAGTATTCTTGATAATGTCACAAGAGAATCAGTGGAATCTACTCTTGTCAAAAATGGTAATAGGTTAGTTCGCAATTCTATTGATGTATCAGTATAAAATTAGGAGCTTTAGATAATATCACAAGGGAAAAAGATTTCAAAAACTTCTGGTAACTCTTTGAAATACGTATCATATCAATAGATACGATAATATAAATTATTTTTGTATTTGTTGATAACAGGTTTATATCGGAAAAATTGTAAATTTATTTTCTATGTAAATTTTCATTTTGTGTTATACTGTTTTATAGGATTTTGTTTCCCTTGTTTTTGCCCTTATCAGAGTTCGTAAACACTCATGGGACAATATAATACAAGGAAAACAATAAGGGAAAGCTCATCTGCGATAAACTTAGTGTTTTCAAGGACTTGAGAGATATTTGATAACAAAATATAACAGTTATTAAATCCCTTAGAATAGATAAAATCTCAATTCAAGTTTGCAGAATCAAGAAAATCGGAACTGATAAAGGAGAATAATCATATGCAAGATATAAAAAATGAAGAATATGTTACATGCCCTCGCTGCGAGAAAGAAGTCTATAAGGATGCAATAACTTGTCCGTTTTGTAACTTTGGTATTATGGCATGGATTGAAGGAGAGATTAATGAGAATGGAGAGCCAGTGAAAAAGAGTTCTAAGCAAAAATTTTATTGACCAAGAAATTAGGAGGATTCATTATGAGTGAGAAAACAGAGATTACTTTCATGCAAACAAGATTAATCCGGCTTGCTTCAGAAGAGTGGCATTTACCTGTTGAACAGATTATCCACTTGTTTAAAGAAGCCGATGTTCTTGGATATATAGAAAAATGCTATGGGATTTTTCATTGTGAAGGTGATGAAGCTGTGCTTGAAGACATTACAGAATTTTTGCAAAGGAAGGGGATAGAGATTAGTGCTTGATTTAAAAGATGGATTGGTTCTCTATCATGGAAGTTATTGTGAAGTAAAAGATCCAGATCTTGCCAAATGTGCAAAGAGAAAAGATTTTGGGCAGGAATTTTATTTAACCACATCCAAGGAGCAGGCAGAAAGTTTTTTGAGAACCTCAATAGCCAAAGCAATCGCAACCGGGACAATTGAAGAGGGACAGAAGTTTGGATATATTTCAACTTTTGAAATAGGGCTACCGCAATCCCACTGGCTTTAGACGGTGGGTTAAGGTAGCCAAAAATCAGAAATTATTGTATACTCATGGCATGGGAACATGGAAATCTAAAAACAGACACAAATACCTATTACAATATCACATTATTTTTGTCTGCAAATATAGAAAGAAATTACTGGTTTCGAGGCAGATATCAGATGATATAAAACAGTTTTCGTATGAGATATGTCAGAGACACAGTGTGATAATAAGATATATGGAAAAGATATCCTCAATATTTACGAAAACAATTTTGGAAAGAACATACCTTTTGGATAGATGGATATTTTGCCTGTAGTGTAGGAAATGTATCGGAAGAAATGCTGAAAAGATATATAGAAAATCAAGGTTGAGAAAGAGGGTGACAGTGGATGTTAAAGGCATATAAATACAGAATATACCCTAATAATGAGCAGAAAATACAGATTGCAAAAACATTTGGCTGTTGCCGTTTTGTGTATAATCAGACGCTGGCATACCGGAAAGAAGTATATGAGAAAGAGAAAAAAACAGTTAGTAAAACCGACTGCAACAATTACTGCAACAGACAATTAAAGAAAGAATATGAATGGCTGAAAGAAGTGGATAAATTTGCTCTGACAAATGCGATTTACAACATGGATGCTGCATACCAAAAATTTTTTAAGGAACATGCAGGTTATCCGAAGTTTAAGAGTAAACACGATAATCATAAGTCATATACAACAAATTTTACGAATGGCAATATAACAGTAGATTTCGGGTGCAATAGAGTAAAACTGCCTAAATTAAAAGGTATAAAAGCAAAACTGCATAGAAATTTTAGTGGACAGATAAAATCGGCAACGATATCACAAGTTCCGAGTGGAAAATATTATGTATCAATTTTAGTGGAAACAGAACACACGGAACTGCCACATACAAATCAAAATACCGGAATAGATTTAGGTATCAAGGAGTTATGTATTACTTCTGATGGAAAAAAATACGAAAATCCCAAAATCATCAGAAAATACGAAAAGAAACTGGTGAAACTGCAAAGGCAGTTAGCCCATAAAGAGAAAAGAAGTCAAAATTACTACAAAACAAAGAAAAAGATAGCATTATGCCATGAGAAAATAACAAATACCAGAAAAGATTATCTGCACAAGATGTCACATGAGATTATCAGCGAAAACCAAGTGATAGTTTCGGAAGATTTGCAGATAAAAAACATGGTAAAAAATCATCATTTGGCAAAGTCCATAAGTGATGTATCATGGCATGAGCTGACAAGACAGTTAGAATATAAGGCCAAGTGGAATGGCAGAAAATATGTCAAAATAGATACATTCTATGCCAGTAGTCAATTGTGTTCAGTCTGTGGATACCAAAATACAGAGATGAAAAATCTGTCAGTAAGGGAATGGATATGTCCTGTCTGTGGAACAAATCATGACAGGGATATCAATGCAGCAAAGAATATACTGGAAGAAGGATTAAGACAAATAGCATAAAAATAACAATATAGGGCAGGGACTGCCCGAATTAACGCCTGTGGAGATAGTAGGGAGCAAAACATCCGGTGGATGTTTGTTCTGCTCCGACCGGAGTGGAACGTAGAAACGAGGTCTGCGAAGCAGGAAGCCCATTGGCTTTAGACAATGGGTAGTTCACCATTCAACTGCTTTTTTTGTAGGAAAAACAGGGAGTATCAACATGATCAGATTTTATGCAAATCAGGCAGGGTATCTGCCGAAAGGCCGCAAGATTGCGGTACTTGCGCAGGAAAACCGCGCGGATGAAATGGAAAAAATGAAAGACAAAAAGGTGTCCCTCTGGAATGAAAAAGGGGAGCAGACCGCTGTAAAACAGGCGGTATATGCAGGCGTTGATGAGAGTGCAGAAGATAAAGTATGGCACATTGACTTTTCCGATCTTACAGAGGAAGGAACTGTAACATTTCAAGATGGGGAAGGTGCGGTTCTCGGAAGCTGTATCATCGGCCGTAAGGCATACCATACATTGAACCAGACGCTGTGTAAAGCACTGTATTTCCAGCGTTGTGGGATGGCACTGGAAGAAACCTTTGCCGGAAAATTCAGGCGTTGTACCTGTCACACGGGCACAGCGGTACGGCTGGAAGACTATCTGGAAAGAAAAGAAAATGCAAAACAGTATGAGGTGACCGGAGGCTGGCACGATGCCGGGGATTATGGCAGATATACCACAGCAGCGGCTACAGCGCTTGCACACATGATCTATGCGCAGCAGCTCTTTCCGGAGAGTTTCACCGAAAACTTAAATATTCCGGAAAGCAACGATGCGATGCCGGATGTTTTAAGTGAGTGCCTGTATGAGCTGCGCTGGCTTTTGAAAATGCAGATGGAGGATGGAAGTGTCTGCCATAAGCTGACTTCGATGCGCCATGCAAATTTTGTGATGCCGTGTGAGGACAAACGGCAGATGATCCTGTTTCCGGCATCGACAATGGCGGCAGCGGATTTTGCAGCGGTCATGGCACTGGCATCCCGCGTGTACCGGACATGGGAGCCTGCGTTTGCAGCGGAAGCGGAGGATGCCGCAGTGCGTGCGTGGGACTGGCTGATGCAGCATCCACAGTTTATCGGATTTGAAAATCCAGCAGGCTGCAATACCGGCGGCTATGAGGATACCTCGGATCTGGATGAGCGGCTCTGGGCGGCAGCGGAACTGTATGTGACCACGGGCAACGCCGCATATCTGGACAAGCTGGAGGACTATTTAAAAACAAACGAAAATCCAACCGATATGGGCTGGGTGGATGTGTCCGGTCTGGCGGGACTTTCCTGTCTGTTTGGGGCAAAGAAAAAAGAAGCAAAGGAAACACAGCGTTTTCAGGTATGCCAGCAGAAATTCCGGCAGGCATTTTTAAACGAGGCAGATAAAATCTGTGACATTGCAGATGTCAGCGGATATTTTGTCGCGCTGACAAAAGAAGAATATGGCTGGGGCAGCAACATGGTCGTGCTCAACCGCGCCATGATCCTTGCAGTTGCGCATCTTCTGACCGGGGAAGCGCGTTACCAGAAAATGGCACAGGCGCAGATGGACTATATTCTTGGTGTGAATGCAACCGGCTACAGTTATGTGACTGCCGTGGGAACAAAAAGCTGCCAGAATCCGCACAACCGTGTGACTGTTTCGGATGGAATTGAGGAGACGATTCCGGGATTTGTGGTGGGCGGTCCAAATTCCGCTCCGGTGGATGAAAAGGCAGAGTGGCTGATCACGCCGGATACACCGCCGATGAAATGTTTTCTGGATGTATGGGAGTGTTATTCGCTGAATGAAATTACGATTTACTGGAACTCTCCGGCGATTTTTGTCGCTGCATTTTTAGATGCGGATATAGTATAAAACTATAACAAAAGCACAAAAATAAATATTATACAGAAAAACTGACGTATGCTATACTAAGCCACAAATAAAAGAAACTTTACAACATGGTACGTCAGGAGAGTATAATGAAAACATCAATTATCGGATACCCGAGAGTGGGGTCCTTACGGGAACTGAAATTTACAACAGAAAAATATTTCCGCGGTGAGATTTCTGTGGAAGAATTACAAAATACCGCAAAAGAAATCCGCAAAACCCAGTGGACATTACAAAAAAATACCGGACTGGATTTCATTTCGTCAAATGATTTTTCTTTCTATGATATGACATTGGATACGGCAGTATTATTCAATATTATTCCAGAGCGCTACACAAAGCTTGGACTTTCTGCACTGGATACCTATTTTGCCATGGCAAGGGGGTATCAGGGAGCAGCCGGGGATGTCAAGGCACTTGCCATGAAAAAATGGTTCAACACCAACTATCATTACATGGTACCGGAAATCGATGATAATACAGAGATCAAACTTGCCGGAACCAAGCCCTTTGACGAGTTTGCAGAGGCAAAAGCCCTTGGCATTACCACAAAACCGGTGATCATCGGTGCATTTACCCTGTTAAAACTCCTGCGTTATGTGGGAAAGAAACAGGCCACAGATTATGCAGATGCCGTGAGCGCTGCATACGCAGGGTTGCTTGAGAAGTTTGTTGCAGCCGGCGCAGAATGGGTACAGTTTGACGAACCATATCTGGTGCATGATCTGACCAGTGAAGACATTGCATTATTCGAAACCTTATATCAGGGAATCCTTGCAAAAAAGGGATCAGGCAAAGTACTGTTACAGACCTATTTCGGGGATGTGCGTGACTGTTATGGCAATATCACAGCGCTTGCTTTTGACGGAATCGGTCTGGATTTCCTAGAGGGCAGAAAAACAAAAGAACTGGTAGAAGCAAATGGTTTTCCACAGGATAAGGTATTGTTTGCAGGACTTGTCAATGGAAAAAATATCTGGAAGAACCACTACGGAAAGACTTTGGAAGTGATCGATGCGCTTAAGGCGAAGAACATCAATGTGGTGTTAAATACTTCCTGCTCCCTGCTTCATGTGCCATATACATTGAAAAATGAGACAAAGCTTCCGGAAAAATATACCGAGCACTTTGCATTTGCAGAGGAGAAGCTGCAGGAACTGGCAGAGTTAAAGAAACTGGCAGACGTTGATTACAAACTGGATGCGGCATTTCTGGAAAATACCTCTTTGTTTGCTACCCGTCCGGATTGCAGAAACAATGCGGTACAGGAGCGTGTAGCAGCGATTCGTGAGGAAGACTTTACCAGACTTCCGGTATTTAAAGAGCGTGAAGCGATTCAGAAAAAAGAGTTTGCGCTGCCGGTATTCCCGACGACAACGATCGGTTCTTTCCCACAGACTGCGGATGTCAAGAAAAACCGTACGGCACGCCGCAAGGGAGAGATCAGCGAAGAAGCCTATGTGGAATTTAATAAAAAGAAGATTGCTGAGTGGGTACAGATCCAGAAGGAGATCGGACTCGATGTGCTTGTGCACGGGGAGTTTGAGCGAAATGACATGGTGGAATATTTCGGCGAGCAGCTGAGTGGTTATCTGTTTACCGAGAAGGCATGGGTGCAGTCTTATGGTACCCGCTGCGTGAAGCCGCCAGTCATCTGGGGGGATGTATCCCGCGAAAAGCCGATGACCGTGGACTGGTCCGTTTATGCACAGAGCCTGACAAAGAAGCCGATGAAGGGCATGCTGACCGGTCCGGTTACGATTTTAAACTGGTCTTTCCCGCGTGAGGACATTTCCTTAAAGGAAAGCACCTATCAGATCGCACTTGCCATTCGGGATGAGGTGCTCGATCTTGAGGCAAACGGTATCCGTGTGATCCAGGTTGACGAGGCGGCGCTCCGCGAGAAGCTTCCGCTGCGCAGGAGTGACTGGTACAAAGAATATCTTGACTGGGCAATTCCGGCATTCCGTCTGGTACACAGCGGTGTGAAAGCACAGACACAGATCCACACCCATATGTGCTACAGCGAGTTTACCGATATCATCCGCGCAATCGACGACATGGATGCCGATGTCATTACGTTTGAGGCATCCCGTTCCGATCTGCTGATTCTGGATTCCTTAAAGGAGAACCATTTCAAGACGGAGGTAGGACCGGGCGTGTACGATATCCATTCCCCACGTGTACCGTCAGTAGAGGAAATCAAGGCAGCACTTGAAAAAATGCTCACCCGTATCGCTCCGGAGAAACTCTGGGTAAATCCGGACTGTGGATTAAAAACCCGCGGCGTACCGGAGACCGTTGCCAGCTTGAAACATCTTGTGGAGGCAGCAAAGGAACTGCGGAAGGAAGCATAAAAAGTGTTACAAAAGGAAACCGGTGCAAATTGATTTTGCACCGGTTCTTTTTTGTTTTTGAAAAAATCTTTTCAGAATCCCAACTATTTTGTATTATATTTCGTATATCTAAGTGAACGGAGATAAAGGCGGTGAACATGCATGCAGACAGACAACCAGTTAATCCGCAGAATTAAGAAAAAACAGGATAAAAAAGCGGCGGATGAACTGATCCGGCGATACTACCGGGAAATCTATGCGTTTACCTACCGGCAGACCGGAGAGAGGGAACTTGCGCTTGATCTGACACAGGAAATTTTTATTACGGTTTTGCAGGGAATTTATGCGTTTGATGAGAAAAAGGCGGGCTTCCGCACCTGGGCATACCGTGTGGCAGCCAACAGGATCACGGATTATTATCGCAGCAAAAGTTATAAAAAGGAAAAGCTGCAGCTGCCCCTGCAATGGGAAACAGAGGATGAAGAGGAAGAAACCGTGCGTGATCTGGCGGAGCATATGGTGCAAAAAGAGCAGATTCGCAGGATCATGGACATTGTCGTTTCCTATGAGCGCGAATGGATTCGCATTTTTCAGAAAAAATGCTTTGAGGAGAAAACATTTGCACAGATTGCAGAGGAGATGGATCTTGCGGAGAGTACCGTAAAGACCCGGTTTTACCAGATGTTAAAAAGGATTCGGCGGGAGGTGCAAAGATGAAGGAAAAAGTGATGCGGATGGAAAAGGAATGGAAGAAAGAACAGAAGATACCACTGCTTCCAGTAGAATTTCCGGAGGATAATGTTATACAGGAGGAATGTCGTGCGATTGTGGAAAAAGCAATCCCCAAGCGGCAGAGTCTGTGGGAAAGAATCAAACAAATTTACTGGGGACCGGGCATTCGTGCCATATTTTATCAGAGCGGAAGTATCTGGCTTATTGTTGCCTGTCTGTATCTGGGAATCGGATGGCTCGGACAGTCATACGCAAAGCAGCCCGAAACGCAGATGATAATCGTATTTTTAGGATTTCCGGTGTGTTTTCTGGTGTTTGCGGCGCTGGCGTGGTGGCTGGATGCGCAGAACCACATGCAGGAGCTGATCGGCTCGCTTCATTATTCCCAGAGCTATCTGTCGGGACTTCGCATGCTGTATGCAGGCGTGATCATGATACTGGTCAATGTGGTCGGAGCAGCTTTATTTACGGATGTTTCGGGAAAAGCATTTGTGAGTATGGTTCTGGTGGGAAGCAGCAGTGTGTTTTTGTTTGCCTCGGTCTGTGTATATGCCTGTCACAAAGGAGCGGGCGGCCTGTTTTACGCAGTTTTGATCGCAGTCTGGGCGTGTGTGTGCGTGATTGCAAGGCTTGCGGGAACTGGCATGCAGATGTTTCTTTTTACATCGGTTCCGTTGGTGGTGCATGGTGCGGTCACTGCCGCAAGTTTTTGTCTTTTGTTCATATCAATAGGAAAGGTGGAGAAAAAAGATGCTTACTCTTTCGCATGTTAGCAAAAGTTACGGAAAATTTCCGGCGGTGGAAGACATCAGTCTTGAGATGGAGCATGGGCTTTACGGAATGCTCGCCCCAAACGGTGCGGGAAAGACAACTCTCATAAAAATGATTGCAACCCTGCTGGTTCCTACTCAGGGAGAAATTTTATGGGATGGGATTCCTGTTGCAAAACTCGGGGAAAAATACCGGGATCTGCTGGGGTATCTGCCGCAGCAGTTTGGATATTACAAAAACAACACACCCGTGCAGTATCTGGATTATCTGGCAGCACTTAAAAATATGCCAAAGCAGACCGCAAAAGAAAAGATAGAACAACTGCTTGAACTGGTCGGACTTTCTGATGTGGCAGACAAAAAAATGAAAAAATTTTCCGGAGGAATGATCCAGCGGGTGGGAATTGCACAGGCAATGTTAAATGATCCGAAAATTCTGATACTGGATGAACCGACTGCGGGGCTTGATCCCAAGGAGCGGGCGCGCTTCCGCAATATCCTGTCAACGTTGTCAAAGAACCGGATCGTCATTCTTTCCACGCATATTGTGTCGGATATTGAGTCGAATGCCAATCAGGTGATTCTGTTAAAAGAACGTAAACTATACCGGATGGACACGGTTTCCAATATTTGTAAAACGCTTGATGGAAAGGTGTATGAGTGTGTGATGGAAGACCGTGCGTTTGATGCATTTCAAGACACGCATCTGATTCTTTCTGTGCGGCAGGAGCAGGAACACATGCAGGTGCGTTATTACAGCAGCAAGCCGGAGGAAGGCAGTAGGAATTGTACGCCGAATCTGGAAGATGTATTTCTGGTTACATATCAGGAGGAACCGGCATGAAAATATTGATAAAAGAATGTAAAAAAATCATGGATATCCGGGTATTGCTTGTTATAGCAGTATTTACGGTGCTGTTTTATCATTTGTTTTTAGAAGTGACGATTTATCCGGCGGGAGGGCAGACAACAGATTCCCAGTATGATATGCCGTTTTACGCCGAACTGATCGAAAGCTGGGGAACTTCGCTGCCGCGTGAGGACTGGTCGAAGCTGGATGAAAAAAGAAAAGAACTGGAAGAGGCATACACCCGGATCATTGCGGCGGATCAGGTTCTTGCAGATGCAAAAATTACGAATTATCAGGAATTTTCGAAGACACAGGAAACATTTTTTGATAAGGATACTTTAACCGATGAGGAAAAGAAAATCGATCAGGAACTGTCGCGTCTGGTCTTTGAGGATTCAAAAGGGTCAAAACTGTTTTTTGAACTTCAGGTGCTCGATCGGCTGGATGAACACAAAAATTTACAGAATGGAGACAGTATCTCTCTAATGCCGGGTGGAATTTTTTATATTGTAGAAAAAGATATGAGAATGATGGGAATTCTGCTTCTGATTTGTTTTGCAATCCTTGCACTGCCGTATCTGATACGGGAACGGTTATGTCATGTGCTGCCGTTGTATGCAACGACTGCTACCGGGCGGAAACTTTTTGACAGGCAGTTTCAGGCACTTGTGGCCTGCTGCGGTTTTGTGGGAATCGTACAATTTGGTATTTATGTACTGGTTTATGTCATAAAAGGACTGGCGGTATTCTGGAAAGGCGATTGTATCGATGATACGGGACTGCAGTTGTGGTGTAAAAATCTGCCATTTGGTTTCTATATGCTGCTTTACATGCTGCTGGTTTTTGTGTTTGTGCTGGCTGCGGTTGTTTTGATTTACCTGATCGGAAGAACGGCAGGCAATTACATTGCGGGAATTGCATTTGCCATTCCGGCATGCGCAGGAATTGGCTTTTTGCTGACACACATTTTTGTACATCTGTTTCAGAAGCCGATGGATGAAAATATCCTGCCTTATTCAGAAGTGCTTTGGATTCTGGGGTGGATTTTGGCATGCGCGTGCGTGCTGTGGTGGAAAATGCACAGGGATCATTACAGAGATCTCTGACGATAGATGAGTGTAAAGGAGAGAAAGAATGCGCCTTTTGCAAAAAGAGTGTGGAAAATGTCTGCGGCATCCGTTTCTGTGGATCGTCTGTATCACATTCGGGCTGTTTCAGTTTTTGAGTATCTATACCTATGTGGGAAATGCCGGCATGAGAAAGGAACTGCGGCAGATGCATGTGGCTGTGACGGATGAGGAGACGGCAAGCCCGGAGTATGAAAGTGCCTATGCGGACTATAAAAAGACCTATGGCGGAATGTATGATACACTGGATATGCGTAAGATTCTGGAACAGAAAGAAAAAAAGAGTGGATATGAACCGCAAGGAGCCTGGGGAATGTGGATTGTGCGCAATTATGACAGGTTGCAGAAGCGGGTGGAACAGATCAGAAAAACAGGGGAAGGCACGTATGCCTTTTATCCGGGAAGTTGGTATAAACTGCACTCCACTTTGTATGGAAAACTGTGGAAGAAGCTGATTTTGCAGACCGCGGTTCTGATGATTCTTTCGATGCTGTATCTGATGGATTATGAGAGGATATATAAGACGCAGGATCTGGTTTTAGCGACCACCACCGGAAAGAAAATGATGGAAAAGAAAATGCTTGCAGGAGCGTTGTGTGGGCTGTTTTATGCCGGACTGCTTACAGCGTTTACCCTCTTGGTATTTTTTGCAGCGGTTCCGTTTCAGAACCTGTGGCATGTTCCGGTGGCGGCATGTATGGTTGCAGAGCCGCGGCTGCAGATGATGTATCCGTTTGTCACGTTCTGGCGGCTGGAGCAGTGGCGTTATCTTTTGCTTGCGCTGGTGGTGCTTGTGGGACTGCTTGGGATCATTGCGGTTGTTACTGCCGCAGTGCAGTTGTTTTTACAGAACAGTTATTTTTCGTTTGCGGTATTGGGTCTTCTTTTTATGGGGGCATATCTGCTTGCCTATGTGCAGATGGGAAATGTGTGGGATCTTATCTGGGAATTCTTTAATCCCACAGTACTGTATGCAACCAGCGGAGGCTGGTTTATGGAAAATGATCTGTGCCTGTCGTTTGCAGGAAATGAATTTGCCGTGTTATTCTGCAGTGGAACGGCTGCGGTCTGCTTGATGGCTGTGGAAAAACGAAGATACCACCGGTTGGAAGTCTGATGGACGGCTGGACTTTTCCTTTCGTTTCTTTTATTATAATAAGCAGAATGTTGAAAAACAGAGGAAAAGGCAGTATGAATGAGACAATTTTACTGATCGAGGATAACGAGTCAATCATCATGGGGTTAGAATATCTTCTGACAGAAGAACAATATACGTTTTTAGCGGCAAAAACAAAGAAAGAAGCACAGGATCTTCTTGCCAGCAGGCAGGTGGATCTTGTGCTTCTTGACGTTTCCCTTCCGGATGGAAACGGATTTGATCTGTGCAGGAAAATTAAGGAACATGACATTGCACCGGTCATTTTTCTGACGGCAAAGGATGAGGAAAAAGATGTGGTGCTCGGATTTGATCTCGGAGCGGATGATTATGTGATCAAGCCGTTTCGAAATCGGGAATTGGTGTCGCGCATCCGCAATGTGCTGCGCAGGACCGAAAAAATCCGGCGGCTGACCTGTGGAAATATTGCGGTGGAACCGGACACGGGCAAAGTCTATCGGGACGGGGAACCGATCGCGGTGACAAAGCTCGAATACAAAATTCTTATGACTTTATTTTCCAATCCGCATAAAATTTTTACGCGCGAGGAAATTTTAAACGGAATCTGGGATATGGCAGGAAATTTTGTCAATGACAATACGTTGACCGTTACAATGAAGCGTCTGCGCGAAAAACTAGGCGACAAAGAGGGGAATGTGATTGTCACGGTGCGTGGGATCGGGTATCGGCTGAACCTGTGACAAAATATTGATAATTTTCATAAAAAGAATATAATATATGTAAAATGAAAGCATATGTATTAAATATTGCAGAAAGGTGTGAGAATATGACAACAATTAGTTTGCGTATGGATGATGAGATGAAAAAGGAACTGGATGAAATGTGTGAAGCAATGGGAATGAATATTTCCACATTTTATATGGTGTATACGAAAAAGGCATTGAGAGAACGGAAAATTCCGTTTGAAATTGAAGCACCACAGGATCCATTCTATTCGAAAACCAATCTGGAACACATTCGGGAATCCGATCGCCAGATCAAAGAGGGGAAGGTTGTGGTAAAAACGATGGAAGAACTGGAGGCTATGGCGGGTGAGTAAAATTACATTTTCGGAGGAGGCATGGAAGGATTACGGGGCGATTTGAGTGGTAAATGGAGCCGCAGAATTAATCAGAAAGACCGTCTGGTTTATGAAGTGACGGATGGGATGATTGAAGTGGTACAATGCAAAGGACATTACAGTGATAAATAATGGAATACGAAAATAAAGAAGCAAAGAAATTTGTTCAATGGTTTCTGTTGTGCAGTGTTATAATTTTACTTCTTACAGGAACTGTGACCACGTTGGTGGTTCGCAACTACAGGGCGCGGGAAAATGAGGCAGTAACTGCAATGCTTGGCATCGTACTGAAAAACGATGGCAGTGACACAGAGGAATCCAGACAGGAAAAAATCTCAGAGTGCATGCGCATGTTAGAGCACCCGCATGCATATCAGAAATCCCATCAGAAAGAGATAAAAGAAGCAGAAAAAATCCTGCAAAGTTATGGCATATCAGAGGCGGAACCGGTGATTGCCGGAACAAAAACCATGGAACGCAGGATTCTTTTGGGGACGCTTGGCGGTGTGTTGCTGGCGGAACTTGCAGCCGGAGGTCTGTTTTTCATTTATCAGAAACGGCGGAGTCGTAAACTTGCGGAACTGTCGGATTACATGGAAGAAATCGTCCGTGGTCATTATGATCTGGCACTGGCGGACAACACGGAGGATGAACTAAGCCATCTGAAAAACCAGCTTTACAAGATCACGCTGTTTCTAAAAGAAGAATCCGACCACGCAAAAGAGAAAAAGACCGCGCTTGCAGAATCGGTTGCGGACATTTCCCACCAGTTGAAAACACCGCTTACTTCAGCATCCATTCTGCTGGATAACCTCAATGAAAATGAGCAGATGCCGCCGGAAACCCGCAGGCGTTTTCTGCGCGAAGTCTCCCGGCAGATTTATTCCATGAACTGGATGATCGTAGCTATGTTAAAACTGTCCCGGCTGGATGCGGGAATGGTTGCACTGAAAAAAGAGCCATTTTCCGTCAACCGGATGCTTACGGAGGCAATCGATCATCTGGAAATTTTTGCGGAACTGAAAGGCATAAAAATCCGCGTTTGCGGCATGGAAGCACAGGTGCTGCGGGTGGGCGATTTGGACTGGAACCGCGAAGCGGTACAAAACATTCTGAAAAATGCCATTGAGCACAGCAAAAAGGGCGAAACCGTGACGGTAACGCTTTCGGATAATGCAGTTTATACGTCTGTCTCCATAGCAAATCCGGGGGCACCGATCACAAAAGAAAAGATAAAGAAAATTTTTGAACGCTATTACAGTGCCGCAAACGATGGAAGCAGCAATATCGGAATCGGACTGCCCCTTGCAAAAGCCATTCTTGAAAAACAAAATGCTTATCTGAGTGTTGAATTCGAAAATGGATACAACGTTTTTATCATAAAATACTTAAAATAACCTGACAAATTTGAAAAATGTCACGGAGATGTCACCTGCCATCCGTAAGATGAAACCTGTAGAGGAGGAAAGAACACAATGGAAATTTTAAGAGCAGAACATCTTACGAAGATCTATGGCAAAGGCAATACAAGTGTGACCGCAGTCAATGATCTGTCTCTTTCCGTCGCACAGGGCGAATTTGTGGCAGTTGTCGGCAGTTCCGGAAGCGGAAAATCGACACTGCTTCATATGTTAGGCGGCGTGGATCAGCCAACGGAGGGGAAAGTCTGGATACAGGGAGAAGACATCTACACGCTGAGCACGGAAAAACTGGCAATTTTCCGGCGCAGGCAGATCGGTCTGATCTATCAGTTTTTCAACCTGATCCCGACATTAAATGTGGAGGAAAACATTACACTGCCGTGTGAACTTGACGGACAGACGGTGGATAAAAAGCGTCTGGATAAACTGATCGATGAGCTGGGACTTAACGGAAGAAAAACGCATCTTCCGGAAGAACTCTCCGGCGGACAGCAGCAGCGCGTATCCATCGGGCGGGCACTGATCAACCGTCCGGCAATTGTTCTGGCAGATGAACCAACCGGAAATCTGGATAAAAAGAACAGTGACGAGATCGTTGAGCTGCTGCGCAGAGCGAATCAGGAATACAGACAGACCATCATCATGATCACGCATAATCTCGAGATCGCAAAGACCGCCGACCGTGTGATTGTCATTGAAGATGGAAAAATCATAAGGGAGGGATAGGCATGGTTACTTCCATTATGAAAAAACGGATAATCCGTGAGCGAAAGAAAAACAGACGGCAGACCATTGCCGTGTGGATCACAACCTGCATTGCCACGGCGTTGTTTGCCGCAGTTTTTTCCTTTGCTTCGTCCTGTCAGGCGGGACTGATCGAATATGCAAAGGATTTAAGCGGAGATTATGACTATGTATTTTACGATGTGCCGCGTGAGGAGGCGGATCACATTGTAAATAACCGCAAGGTTGCGACCGCATACCAGAGTGTCGGGCTGGGGTATGCAAAGCTTTCCGGCAGTAAAAATCCCGATAAACCGTATGTGTATCTGACCGCAATGGACAATCGGGCCATGCAGAAAAATGCCCTGCATCTGATCAAGGGACGTATGCCCAAAAACGATCATGAGATTTTGCTTTCCCGGCATATGATGACGAACGGTGGTGTGGAATATCGTGTGGGGGATACGATCACACTGGACATTTCCGAACGTGAGGATAAGAACGGGAATGTACTGACACAGTCGAGTGGTTACCGAACGGGAGAAAAACTGAAAAAGAAATTAACGGCATCTTTTCAGGTGGTTGGCATTGTGCAGCGTCCGAACTTTGGATTTGAGGAGTGGACAGCACCGGGCTACAGTGTAATTACATATCTGAATCCAAAGGGAGATAATATCCCGGAAAAGTACATGCAGCGCACGGATATTTATTGCAAGTACACGAAAGCAGGGCTGCGTGACCGGGCACAGACGACAGCGGATATTGTGGGTGTTACACTTACCCCCGGCGTACAGAAATTTCCGTTTATCAAAGATGAACGCATCACAAACCGCCAGATTAATGATCTGATGGAGCGGTCTTTGTACCGGTTTTATGAAAACTGGGGGCTGATAAGATTTGAGCGCATGGATATCGGCCAGTCGGCGTATCACATGCTCTATCTTGCAGTTGCGGTCACAAATGTTATCATTCTGGCAGCGGCGGTAAGCTGCATCGGTAGTAGCTTTGCTATTTCCATGGAGGAAAAGCGAAAGAGTTACGGCATGCTTGCCTCGGTCGGTGCCACACCGCGGCAGATTCGGCAAAGTGTGTATTACGAGGCATTTCTGACAGGGCGCACCGCAATTCCCCTGGGAACTGTGCTGGGACTGTTGCTTTCGACAGGCGGAATTTTTGCTATCAAAGCGTTGTTGTACGGGCAGAATACCGTACAGTATCTGCATGTTCATGTGGCATGGCAGATGCTTATCGCCGGTATTTTACTCTCAACTGTCACTCTTGTTCTTTCCGCGCGCCGTCCGGCAAAACAGGCGGCAAAAAGTTCTCCGGTTGCGGCAATGCGCGGGCAGGCAAAGAAAAGCCGCCGGGCAAAAAAGCGGACGATCACGGCTGCAATCGCAGGATGTACGGCGCTTTTTATTCTGGTATCCTATTTTATGGGAGTACAGACGATTTCGGTAGGACAAAGCAACCATATGTTTGACGATCATGCCAATGTTTCGGTGGATGTGCAGGGAAGCTGGGAGGTAAACCGGTCTGCGGTTTTGCAGAGCACAAAGGAAAAAAGCGTCACGGAAGCGGCAGTCCTGCGGACGGCGGCATATATGGTGAATACGAAAGAGGTACCGTATACACAGACGCATATCCGACGAAATGGAGCACCGGATCTCAAACATGAGACAACCGCAGTGATCCAGGTACTGGCAGTCGGAGAAACAGCGTACCGCAATTACCTGAAAGAACTGGGACTTTCCTATGAAACGGCAAAAGATTGTGCGATATTTTACAATGCGTATGCCGGGTACTGGGATGGAAAGGAAACCACATGGAAGGTGACAGATTACAAACCAGGCGACTGGATCAGGGGACAGTTCTGCCGCGAAGAACAGATGGAGAAAACACCGGACATGACCGATCAGATGCAGATCGCAGCAGTCACAACCAGGCGGCCGTTTGGTGTAGATACGTCGCAGAGCTATACAGGCTCCGGAACCATCATTGTCAGTGATGCATGGCTTGATGCCCACGATCCGCAGGGCGGTGCAAAAATTACCGTAAAATACGCCAGTACCGATCCGGGAACGCTCACACAGGCACTGGAAAAAACCTATGATTTTTATCCGGAGGAAATCCGAAACCGCGATCTGCAGAACCGGGAAAACAATATGCTGTTGTTTGTAGATGGAATTGCACTCTATGGATTTTTGCTTGCAGTGCTTTTAATCGGTGTGACGAACATCTGTAATACGGTGCTGACCGATCTGTGGCAGCGGAGACGGGAATTTGTCATTCTGCGCTCGGTCGGCATGACACCGAAGCAGGAGAAACAGATGCTTGCAAAAGAGTTTTTCGGATATGGAAGGAATGGCATTGCTATAGGGCTTGTCATTGGAGGCTGTGCGTCTGCATTGTATTACAGGATCTTTGCCTCTGGTGTGCAGGGCGCGTTATGGTTTTGTGTTGCGGCAACTGTAGTGATTATGGTTGGACTCTTGTTGTTGTTTGCCGGCATGATAAGGTATGCAATGATGAAAAATAAGGACATGATTTTAGGAAGATAGGTTTTCTGTGAACAGAGAAAATTCTAATATCTGCGTCCAAATAATACGTTCTAATAATTTTCAAGTTTCGGTTGAACATTCATATAGAACTCTTTATAATAAAAAAGGGGAATGGCTGAAAAAGCCATTTTCCTTTTTTCATGAAGAAACTGAGAATAGAAAGAGGTAATGAATGAAGACAGCATTTCAGATTTTCCGCAGGGATGTGCGACGTCTGTTAAAAAACCGTGCCGCGACACTGGTTATGATCGGCGTATGTCTCCTGCCGTCTTTGTATGCATGGTTTAATATTGCCGCAAACATGGACCCGTATGCAAATACTTCGGGAATCAGGGTGGCAATTGCCAATTGCGATACAGGAACCAAAACCGACGTGATCACGATGAATGCAGGCGATTCGATTGTTGAAAAACTGAAAGAAAACAAGTCGCTGGGCTGGCAGTTTGTCAGTGAAGAGAAAGCAAAAGAAGGTGTTCAGGCAGGAGATTACTATGCGGCAATCGTCATTCCGGAGAATTTCAGTAGTTCCCTGGTAAGTATTCTCTCCGGAGACCTGAAACGCCCGAAGCTGGACTATTATGTTAATGAAAAGAAAAATGCCATTGCACCGAAGATTACGGATACCGGTGCGACAACGGTGCAACAGCAGATCAACGACACATTTTCCGCCACGGCATCTTCGGCAGTATCAGAAATTGTAAAGTCTTCCGCAGACAGTATTACCAGAGGACTGGACGATACACAGTCGGAACTGACATCTGCCATTACCGAAGTTCAGAATAATTTAACGGATTATCAGAAGCTGGTAAAAGAATTTCAGAAAAAAGTAGATAAATCCGATGCACAGATCAAAGAACTCAAGGAGTCTTTGGATCAGGTGGATGAGGCAGCAAAGGACAGCTCTTCTTCTTTAAAAGAAACTTCCGCATTGCTGGAAAAAAGTCAGACGGCACTTGGAAAATTTTATAAACAGTTCTCCAATGGGCTGACCGGCGGGGAAGTTTTTCTGGATGAAGTTTCGTCCTCGGCTTCTAAGAGTCTGAATAAGTTTGAGATAAAGGCAGATAAGGCAAATCTTGCGGTTGGGGACAGTCTCGATACGATCACCCAGATCAATGAGAAAAATGCCCAGCTTCTCAAAGATCTGGAAAAGTTAAATCAGAATCTTGGAAAAGATACACAGTTATCAGCATCTGTCGGACAGGAAATCTCACAGCTGCAGACGCAGAGCATTTCTGCGCAGAAACTGGTAAATTCATTGAAAAGTGCAAATACCAGTATGCGGAAAGTGTTAAAGAATTCCAAAGATACGAGAAGTTCACTGGAAACGCTTGCAGAGGATAACCGTGTGAGTTTTCAGGACAGCAGGATCGATTTCAGCAAAAATATTTACCCGCAGCTGGACCAGTCACTGGAAGGTCTGGCGAATGTAAGCGGGGATCTGTCAACAACCTTACATAGCATAACATCCATGACAAAACAGATGAGAGATCTGCTGGATCAGTTAAAATCTGCATTGCACAGCAGCTCCAAAGTACTTACGCAGACGGGCAATGTTATGGGTCAGGTGGATCAGAAACTGCAGAAAATTGTCACGGATCTGCAGACACTGCAGAATTCGGATATGTATCAGAATATCCTGTCACTGGAAAAGATTGATGCCAAAGACATTTCCGATTTTATGTCTTCTCCGGTAAATATAAAGACGGATGTCCTGTATGAGGTGGAAAATTACGGAACAGGAATGACCCCGTTTTATACAAACCTGGCACTCTGGGTAGGTGGACTGATACTGGTTTCTATTTTAAAACAGGAAGTAGACCGGGACAAAGAAGTGCCGGATTTTACACCGACAAGTGCGTATTTCGGGCGTATTCTGCTGTTTCTTATCATAGGACTGATTCAGGGAGCTATCGTATGTGCGGGAGATATCATTCTGCTGAAAGTACAGTGTCTGCATCCGGTAAAATTTATTCTTGCCGGAATGTTAACTTCCTTTGTTTATGTGAATCTGATCTTTGCACTGGCATCGACGTTTAAGCACATGGGAAAAGCACTGGCGGTTCTTCTGGTAATTTTACAGATTCCGGGTTCTTCCGGAACGTATCCGATTGAAATGATGCCGGAATTTTTCCAGAAACTTCATCCGCTGCTTCCGTTTTCTTATTCAATCAGCGCAATGCGGGAGTGTATTGCAGGATACTATCATCATACTTATAGAAGCAGCCTTGGAAAACTGCTGGTATTTTTACTGGTCGCATTGTTTATCGGGCTTGTACTCCGTCCGCTTCTGATGAATCTGAATCATCTGTTTGATGTCAGACTTGCAGAAACCGATCTGATGATCTGTGAGACGGATTCCAAAGGCAGGGATAATCCACAGCTGCAGCGGATTATGCAGGTGATTATGAAAGATGATGCGTGGAGAAAGAAATTAACAGAGAAAACACTCGCATTTGAAAAATATTATCCGGTCATGGTACGCTCCGGTTTTATCTGTATGATGGTCATACCACTCGTATTTCTGATTTTGATGTTTAGTCTGGAATCCAAACTGGTTTATCTGATTTTGTGGATCGTTTCTTTACTTGCACTGATACTGTATCTGCTGATTGTGGAATATCTACATGAAGAGATGAAAAAGAAATCTGTTTTGGGAGAGATGAGTTCTGAGGAACTGATGAAAATTTTGAAGGGGGAGAACAGCAAATGAAAAACATTCTGAAAATTTTCATCGACGACGTGAAACGGATTCGCAAAAATGTAATCGCAATGATTGTTGTCATCGGTGTCCTTGTCGTTCCGTGTCTGTATGCATGGTTTAATATTGCGGCAAGCTGGGACCCGTATAACAATACGGGAAATTTAAAGGTTGCGGTGGCAAGTGTGGATGAGGGATATACCGGAAGTCTGATTCCCCTTGAGATTAATGTAGGGGAACAGGTGATTTCCGCACTAAGGGAAAATACACAGATGGACTGGGTATTTACCAGCAAAGAAAAGGCAATGGAGGGGGTAAAATCCGGACAATATTATGCGGCGATTGTTGTTCCGGAGAAATTCAGTACCCAGATGATGAGTCTGTTTTCCGATCAGATTCAAAAGCCGGAAATTATTTACTATTCCAATGCCAAGGAAAATGCGATTGCACCAAAAGTGACCGACAAGGGTGCAACCGCGATCCAGAAACAGGTGAATCAGGTATTTATACAGACAATATCCGACACGGTAATGACGGTGTTTCAGTCGGTCTCTAATATGGCTGAGGCAAACGGAGCAGACCGGCTTGTGGATAATCTGATTCACAATCTTGAGGATGCATCGGATGACATGGATATGACTGCATCCACGCTGGAAACTTTTTCAGGGATTACGTCTTCTGCCCAGTCCCTGCTGAATACGTCTTCTGATTTTCTGAAAGAACTGAAAACAGAGTCTGCGGATGGAAAACAGATTCTGGAAAATTCCAAAAAGACGTTTACCGATATGAAAACGACAATAAGCAGTGCGACCGAGAGCGTGGGCAAAGCGCTGAAAGCAGGCAAAAAGGTATATTCTGAAATGAACCTGCTTTTGGATCAGACGGTGGAAGATGGAATAAATGGCAGTGAGGATACGGTGGATACCCTTGTAAAAGCAGCAAAGACGGTGGATAAAAACATCAAGTCATTTACAACACTCCGGGATAATCTGATCAGGCTTTCGGAAAAACATCCGGAAACCGATTCCTCAATAGGACCTATGATTGAAAAGATCAACCGTTCTATTGAAAAACAGGAAGAACTGCGGGATGATCTGACCGATACTGCGGCTTCCATGAAGAAGTCCACTACAGGTCTGATTTCTGACAAGAAAGCTTTGGATGCCCTTGTAAAAGAAAATCAGAAACGTCTGCAGCAGATCAGCAAAGAATATGAAAATGATGTAAAAGGAACTTTGCAGAAACTTGCAGATTCGGTCAAAGATACCTCTGCAGATCTTACAGGTCTGACGAAACAGATCAATGCAAGTGCAAAGGGTGTTTACACGTTAACGGACACCGCAGGATCGGATCTGTCAGAAATACAGACCTGTCTGGATGATTCTGGTAAACTTTTACGCAAATCTGCAAATAAAATAAAAAAGATTACGGATAAGCTTACGAAAGCAAAAGACAACGGGGATTATGCGGATCTGGAACATATGATCTATGATAATAAGTCCGGAGTCAGTGCTTTCCTGTCGGCACCAGTGGAACTGAATACGAAGAAAATTTATCCGATTGATAATTATGGTTCTTCCATGGCACCGTTTTATTCGACACTTTCTATCTGGATCGGCGGAATCGTGTTGGTTGCAATGTTAAAAGTGACCGTTTCCGAGGAAAGCATAAAAAAGATGGGATTGAAAAAGGTCAAAATTCATGAAATTTATCTTGGACGCTGGATCATATTTCTGATCCTTGGTCTGTTGCAGAGTACGCTGATTGCGCTGGGAGATCTGTATTATCTTGGGATTCAGTGTGCGCATACGTTCCTGTTTTTATTTGGGTGCTGGTTTTCAAGTATAGTCTATGTCACGATCAGTTATACGCTGACGGTTTCATTTGGAGATATCGGAAAAGCAGGCAGTGTGGTTTTACTTGTTATGCAGGTTGCGGGAACCGGTGGAACTTTCCCGATTGAATGTGCTCCGAAATTTTTCCGGGCAGTGTATCCGCTTCTGCCGTTTACCCACAGCATGGCAGCCCTGCGGGAATCGGTTGGCGGATGTTATGGGAACGATTACTGGATAGATCTGGCAAAACTGGGCATCTTCCTGGTGATTGCACTTTTTGTTGGACTTGTACTTCGCAAACCGATCATTCGGATGAACGAAGCATTTACCGAGCAGCTGGAGGAAACAAAAATAATTTAAGCAGGAAATGAGGGCAGAATTGTTTTATTTTTGCGCAGTAATGTGAAAGAAAATTCTGCGAAAATGCCGTATAATGCAGGTATTCAAATATGTATGAGAGAGGCAAGGAGGATATGGTATTGAATAAGGCATGGTGGAAAGAAGCGGTTGTATATCAGATTTATCCGCGGAGTTTTATGGATTCAAATGGAGACGGCATCGGGGATCTCAATGGTATTACAGAAAAATTAGAGTACCTCAAAGAACTTGGAATTGATGTGATCTGGCTGTCCCCGGTTTATCAGTCACCGAATGATGACAATGGATATGATATCAGCGATTATCAGGCAATCATGGAAGAATTCGGAACCATGGAAGATTATGACAGGATGCTTGCACGGGCACATGAGCTGGGAATTAAGATTATGATGGATCTGGTTGTCAATCATACATCCGATGAGCATGCATGGTTTGTGGAAAGCAGAAAGAGCGTGGATAATCCATACCGCGATTTTTATATCTGGAGAAAAGGAAAAGACGGAAGAGAGCCGAATAACTGGGGGTCCTGTTTCAGTGGTTCGGCATGGAAATATGATCCACAGACGGATATGTATTTCCTGCATCTGTTTTCGAAAAAACAGCCGGATCTCAACTGGGACAATCCAAAAGTGCGGGATCAGGTATTTGAGATGATGAATTGGTGGTGTGAAAAAGGCATTGATGGATTCCGTATGGATGTGATCAGCCTGATTTCCAAACCGGAAGGACTGCCGGATGGAATTCCGGGAGAAACCGGATACGCAGACAGCGGTTGTGCGAATGGTCCGCATGTACATGAGTATTTAAAAGAAATGAACCGGAAAGTGCTTTCCCACTATGATCTGATCACGGTAGGGGAGGCTGCCGGAGTGACGCTGGAAGAGGCAAAAAAATATGCCAATGCAGATGGCAGCGAACTGAATATGGTTTTCCAGTTCGAACATACCGGAGGCGGACCGGAGGCAGACAACCATTACGGTAAATGGGATAGCCATAAGATGCCGCTTCCGGTATGGAAGAAGATTTTATCCAGATGGCAGACCGGACTGGAAGGGAAAGCCTGGAACAGTTTGTTTTTATCCAATCATGATCAGCCGCGCTCGGTTTCCTGGTTTGGAAATGACAGTGAACAGTATCGGGAAATTTCAGCAAAAATGCTGGGAACCTGTCTGCATATGATGCAGGGAACGCCATATGTTTATCAGGGGGAAGAACTTGGCATGTGTAATGCTTATTTTGATCAGTTAGAGGATTACCGGGATATTGAAAGCCTGAATGCTTACAAAGAACTGACAGAAACCTGTGGGGTATCTCATGAAGAAATGATGGGATATTTAAAGCGGATCAGCCGCGACAATGCGCGCACGCCGATGCAGTGGGATGACAGTGCAAATGCTGGTTTTACCACAGGAACTCCGTGGATTAAGGTAAACAGTAATTATCCAAAGGTTAATGCAAAACAGGAGGTCAGTGATCCGGATTCTGTCTTTTCGTACTACAAAAAACTGATTCGCCTTCGTCATGAAAACGAGATTATCGTTTATGGCGATTACGAACTGTTAGCACCGGAGGATGAGGCATTATTTATCTATACCAGAATGCTCGGGACGCAGCGGCTGATGGTGCTTTGTAATTTTACGGAAAAAGAAGTTGCCATTCCGGCAGAAGTAACGGAGCAGATTCCGGCAGATGCCAAGCTTTTGATCGGAAATTATTCCAAGCAGAAAGAAGAAGTGCTGCAGGCATATGAAGCACGGGTGTATGCTTATCATTTATAAATTTTAGAAAAGAAAGAGCATCCCAGGTTGGTGTAAATGGATGGAAAAAACAGATTGACTTGTATGATTTTCGGGCGTAAAATCCCCTGTGGAAATAGGAATTTTCACAGGGGATTTTGTTTTATGAATACATCAGACAGCAACTTTTTTGGAACAGAAAAAGTCAGCAGGATTCTGCTGAAAGATCGTGGGGGCACTGGTTAATATCGCGCTGGATCCGTTATTTATTTTTGGACTGTTCGGGCTTCCGAAACTTGGGATTTTCGGAGCTGCCATCGCAACTGTTGTGGGACAGATTGTAGCGGCTCTTATTGTAATGAAAAAAGGGTTTCGCAAGTCTCCACCGCTTTCGGTGTCTCCGCGGGATTTTATTTTGGGAGAAATAATAGTGGATATAAGCGATGGTGTACGGGAAAATCATAGTAAAGCAGGGCATGATTATCAAATTATAAAACAGCCGAAAACCTATGAACAGCAAGTGGAACTTAATACAAAGATTATATTTAAAGACAAAATATATGATATGAATACTATAGATGAAGTGAGCAGCAGATTGATTAGAGTATTTAGTTAGAAATGGTAAAAATATGGAAGAATGTCAAAATATTTTAGAAATTAGAAATCTTAAAAAGAGTTATATGATTAATAAAGAAAACTCGCTGCAAGTTCTTAAAGGATTAAATATTTCAATTGGTAGCGGAGAAATGGTTGCTCTTATGGGAGCCTCGGGTTGTGGGAAAACAACACTGATAAACTTAATATGCGGGATTGATAAAGCCGATAGTGGCAGCATTATGATTGATCATGAAGAAATAACTAAAATGCGAAGGTCTAAAATGGCGGTATTTAGAAGAAATAATATTGGACTGATTTTTCAGGATTTTAATCTTTTGGAAAGTTTAAATGTGAAGGACAATATTTTATTGCCGCTTATTTTGGAGAATAGAATAGAAGACAGTGAAGAGAAATTGAAGCAAATAGCTGAAGTTTTATCTATCGCAGACATTATGGGGAAGAGTGTAACAGATATTTCAGGAGGGCAGAAACAGCGTGTGGCAATAGCGAGGGCATTGATAAATACTCCTCAGATTATTTTAGCTGATGAGCCTACAGGAAATTTGGATTCAAAATCAACGGAAAATGTAATGGAGTATTTAGTTGATATAAATAGAAAATTTAAGATTACATTGGTTATGGTGACGCATGATTCTTATGCTGCATCTTTCTGTGATAAGGTAATTCTGCTCAAAGATGGTATACAGTTTTTGGAAATAGAAAAGAATAACAAGAGTAATAGCACTTTTTTGAAAGATATTTATGAGCTTTTAAAGCGGATAGGAGGTGAATAAACAGATGGAAAAGATTCGTATTCTGTTGAAAATGATATGGTATAATCGTAAAAACTATATTTTATATTTAGTATGTAATATTTTTATCATAGCATTTTTTCAAGCATTTTTATCTATAGGGGAAAATGAATCTTTTATGTCTGCTGATAAAATTGATCCGATGATTTCAAGTAATATTTTTGCACCAACTGTCTTAACGGCACTATTTATGATACTTTTTGTGCCATATGTTTATGAGGCTTTTTTGAAGAGCAGAAAGCAGGAGTATGCAGTATTAATAACTCTTGGAGTGACGCAATATGAAGTAATTTGTAACATGTTGCTAGAATGTCTGATAATAAGCATCGTTAGCTTTTGCGCTGGAATTGTAACTGGAAGTGTTCTTTCAGTATTTTTTTTCTTTTATCTTCACAATGTGATTGGTTTGCGTTCTATGAAATGGACGCTGCATCTTGGAGCTTATGTGTCAGTAGGAAAAGTATATGCTTTGGTAGTTATTATTATTTTGCTTTTGAACATAGTTAGGTTTTTACACGCAGAAATTCTTGAGTTATTCAATGCAAGATATAAGGAAGAAAAAGGAAAAAAGGGATCTAATATATTCTTGCTATTGGGAATATTGCTTATAATAGTTGCTGTTATAGTTATGTTATATGCTTATAATTTCGAAAAAACATATATATGGTTTATCAGCACAGGAATTATTATTACCGGCATAGGAATAATGTTGGCTAATTTTGACTGCATCTTTATGAAAATTCGAAGTGTCAAGTGGAAAATTAGTTTGTCATTCGTATTACAGTACATAAAATCATGGAGAATGGTAAGTTTTATTGCAGCAATTCTGTTTATTTCTGCGATATTTTTTACAGCACATTGTGGAGTAACATACCAAAATTTTACGAGAAATGCACTTACGTATTCGCCGTATGATCTATTCTATGTGCAGTATAATGATATCAACAATATGGAACAGAAAGAAATTATGCAAACGTTAGATAAATATGACATAACAATTACGGAAGAAAAACGGTTGGGGCTGTTGAGAAATAGCTTTTGTAATATCATATCTGCAGATGATGTTAATAAAAAATATGGATGTACTTATGAAGTGGAACCAGGTTACTTTATACAATTATTCCAGTTTGATATAAATGATGGATATGAACATGATTTTCAAGCAAATAAGCAGATAACTATTGGGCTTGGTAATCATGAAAAAATGCATTTGAAATTGCAAGGAAAGTCAAATAAAATATTAATGAATTCATGCCGTAGTCTGGCTGATATAACTTTGATTGTAAATGAACAGGATTTTATGAAAATCAGGAATCATTCAAATGACTGTATCTATGAAACTGCTGTTATGTTTAATTTTAGCCAATGGAAAGATTCGGGCAACGCAATGCAAGAATTACAGGAAAAAATGAGTAGAATGAATGAGTTACCTATGGAAGATCAATCCGCGTACATGCTATCATCGAAAATCGAAACTTATAGTGTTGCAAAGCAGTCATCTGAGGTTTTAACTTTTCTATTGCTTTTTGTTGATATATTGTTTTTGGTGGCTGCCAATATATGTATATTTTACAAAATAAAATCTGAACTGAAAGAAGAAAAACATATCATTTACAAGTTGTATAGGGTGGGTATAACAGACCAAGAACTTTGGAAGATATTGTTTGAAAAAAATATATGCTATTATTTTG
>ERZ1034873.345-NODE-345-length-27346-cov-5.288740_pt1 | contig 27346 bp, 17 predicted proteins | sample MGYA00520689_ERZ1034873 | MGnify/ENA primary metagenome ERZ1034873 (study PRJEB33766, sample SAMN09781722) | gut metagenome | biome: gut microbiome | host: Homo sapiens | place: Madagascar | study: EMG produced TPA metagenomics assembly of the PRJNA485056 data set...
TTGTAAGGGCACATCTCAAGATCCGCGGACAGCTTACACAGGACATCTCTGACAAGCTAGACGTTATTGCAGCTTCAGTAGATCCCGAAGCTGTATATAAGGAAGAAGAAAAAACAAAGCACAATATCCGCGCTCTTGTTAACGTAATGAAAACAATGGTTCCTGCAGACCTGGGACCGCTTGTTCACCTTGGAGCAACCAGCGTAGATATTCTTGACACTGCCCTTTCCTGCCGCATGAGAGATGTTACAAAAAAAGTTGTACTTCCCGAACTCAAGGCTCTTGAAAAGGCACTGTGCGCTATTGCAGACCGCGAAGCAGAAACCCCGCAGGTAGGACGCACACACGGCCAGCACGCAGTTCCCATTACTTTCGGATGGTCAATTGCAGAATTCGTAAGCCGTCTTGGAAAATCAATTCTTCGCATAGAAGAACTCAGCGACCAGCTTAAGGGAAAACTTGCAGGACCTGTAGGTTCATACAACGGCCCCAGCATGATTGTAAAAGACCCAGAAGAACTCGAACGCATTTACCTTGAATTCCTTGGACTCAAACCAAGTGAATATTCAAACCAGCTTGTAGAACCAGAATACCTTCTTCGCCTTCTTCTTGAGATGAATGTTGCCTTCGGAATTATTGCAAACCTTGCAGACGATCTGCGCAACCTTCAGCGAAGCGAGATTGGTGAAGTATTCGAATACTTTGCTTCCACACAGGTCGGTTCTTCCACAATGCCGCAGAAACGCAACCCATGGAACAGCGAACACGTAAAGTCTCTCTGGAAGGCAATGTGCCCGCGTGTAATTACTTTCTACATGGATCAGATTTCAGAACACCAGCGTGACCTTACAAACAGTGCAAGCCAGCGCTTTATTGCAGATTATGTTGCAGGATTTACAATGGCAGTTTCAAGAATGAAGTCTGTTGTTTCGGGACTTCAGGCAGATCATGAAAGCATGGCAAAGAACCTTGCAAGTGCCGGCGGAAAGGTAAAAGGCGGTGTACTTGCAGAACCGGCATACATTCTTCTTGGAGAAGCAGGTGTCAACGACGGTCACGAAGTTATCAGAAAGATTACACTTGAAGCAGAACAGACAGGAAAAACATTCTTCGAAGTTCTCAAAACACATACAGACGCTTACCAGAAGATTACTGCCCAGCTCGAAAAACTCGGCGTAGAAAACCCGGCTACTTTCTTCGAAGATCCTGCACGCTACCACGGACTCGCTGCCGTAAAGTCACGCAGACTTGCAAAGAAGTACGCAGAACTTATGGAAAAAAACAACTAGGCATAAGCGATGGCGGCGGAAAAACCATATACTGCGGCCATCGTTGGCTTGGGGCGCATAGGTTACAGCCTTGGACTGGACAAAAAAAGAGAGCAGCCCGCAAGCCACACGTCGGCATTAAATGACAATCCCCGCATTAAGATTATCGCCGGGTGCGATACGGACGAATGCGCACTCAAAGCCTGGCATGAAGCAAACAGAAAGGCCGCAGTCTACACAGACAGCGCAAACCTTTATGCCAGGCACCGCCCCGACATAATCGTCATTGCAGTAAACGAAAACGCACATCAGAAAGAAGCCGTAGAAGCAATCAAATCAAAACCAAAACTGGTAATTCTTGAAAAACCAGTTGCGCTCAACATGGATGAAGCAAAATACATTCAGGCTGTGGCAGAAAGTTTCGGAGTACCTGTTCTTGTAAACCACGAGCGGCGCTTTGCAGAAGACTTCAAAACGGCAAAAAAATACCTGTCTTCAATAGGGCCGGTCCAGTCAATAAACGCCTGTCTCTGTTCAAGTTTGTGCGTATACAATCCGGCAGAAGAAAATTCCGGGGCATACAGTCTGCTTCACGACGGAACACATCTTGTTGACGCAGTTCTGTATTTTCTTGAAAAAGACTCACAGATTTCGGGAACAATACAAAAGGCTTACCACGAAGAAAAAAAGGGTGGCCTTCTTTCAATGGCAAAAAGCATTACCGAACAAAAGCCTTCTTTTACACTAAGCCAACTTCTTAACGAACCTGTTCTTACCGGAATATTCAGGGACGAAAAGCAGAACATAAGGCAGTTTTCTGCACACTATTCCAACGGACTTTGCCCTGATATTACAATCTCGATGAGCGGCCGTTCAAGATTTTTTTCCTTCGAAGTTACAATTACCGGAACACAAGGCAGAATCTGCATAGGAAACGGCTACCTTAAACTCTACAGGCGTGAAAATTCAACCCTTTACAGCGGATTCTATTCCCTTGCCGCAGACAAAAGCGTAAAACTTCCCAAAAGGACGCTTTTCTTTGCAAATATGGTAAAAAATGCAGTGGACTTTCTGGACAACAGGGCGCCTCTTCTTTCTACAATCCAGTCCGGAATAAATGCGCTTGCCGTTCTTGAAGAAATAAAGCGTCTTTTTCAGAAGCAGTAAAGTCGGTTCGCGAACACGGGACAAAGTCAAACTGATTGACGCTTTTTGTATATTTATCTATTATATTGAATTGGGAAATATTCCTTTAAAAACGACTATTCTCTTTCCGGAGCTTTTATAAAATGAAAAAATACATTCTTTCCTTTGTGGCAATGTTTTTCTGTGCAGTTCTTGGCGCGCAGAAAATTACTACGGCAGGAGATTTTTTTAAGACAATAAGCGACTATTATGCCACAATCCACGACTACGAGGTTGATGCAGATATTTCTATAGGCAAGCAGAAAATGCAGGGAAAAGTAAGTTTCAAGCGGCCGGAAATGTTGCGCATTGACTTTACAGACCCTGCCGAACAGGTTCTTCTGTTCAACGGCGATATGCTTACAATTTACCTTCCCGGCTCACAGGCAATTCTTGAGCAGTCCGTAGACAAAAACGGAGCTACGGCCGCGACTGTACAGGGACTAAACCTTATGCGCAGATACTACACGATTGCTTATGAAAGCGGACAGGACTCTGTTCCACTCGACGAAGGAAGCGATGAAATGGTCGTTAACCTCATGCTTTACAGCCGTTCAACTTCGGAAGCGTTTTCTACAATCAGGCTTTCTATCAGTCCCGACGAAAAGCTTATAAGACGCGTTGTAGCAACCACTGCGCAGAACGAAACATATACCTTTGACTTTTACAATTACAATCTCAATACAAACATGACGGACCAGCGCTTCATTTACGACCCGCCTTCATCCGCAAACACTTACAACAATTTTCTTTTTGCGGAGTAATTCAGAATGGAAAGCTATGGTGAAATTTTAAGAAAACAAAGAGAAGAAAAGGGATACGATTTTGAAGAAGTTTCCCAGAAGACATGTATTCCGCGCAATTATATAGAAGCACTTGAAAAAGAAGATACAGATGTTTTTTCAAGCGAAACTTACATCGTAGGATTTCTTAAAAATTACTGCGACTTTCTTGAAATAGATTCAGCCAAAATAATCAGTCTGTTCAAAGCAAAAAAAACTCAGGAACAGCCTGTACCAACCGAACTTCTTGAAAAAAGTACGCCAAAGCATCTTGTTTTGATTATCTGGATTGCGGCAGCTGCCGTTCTTATTGCAACAGGCCTTTACCTTTACTTTGGTCTCTTTAATGTTCCGCAGAAAAAAATCGAAAAAGAAAATGAAATTGTAGAAAAGTCTCGCACGCACCAGTACACTTTCAGCGGCAAGCCAGAAACACGCCGTCTTTACAAAGGCGACCAGATTCTTATTGCACCAAAAACCGGCAAAGGCAACATCATTCTTACAGTAAGCAACACTCTGGGCAACCTTACACTCCAGACTCCTTCGGGGTCTCAGATTATTGAACTGAGCGAAGAACGCGAACTGGACATTGACGGTGACAGACAGGGAGACATCGTAATCTACCTGAGCGACGTAAGTTCAAAAGACGGTGCCCACGGTGCCGAAACAAGAATGTTCCTTAAAGATCCGTCACTTGTTGTGATTGACGATACCGAAGCAGAACAGACAAACGTTTCAGAAATCCCTGTTCAGGCTGTAGTAAAAACAACTTCAAAGCAGACTGTAATTTTGGAAGATACAAGAGCGTATCCGTTTACAGTAAATGTTTCGTTCAGAGGCTCATGTGTGTTCCGCTACAGGGTAGACAGACAGCAGAGCGTGGAAGACTACTACAAGAGCGGCGGAATTGTAAACGTAACTGCAAGCAACGGAATCCGCCTTTGGATGAGCAACATCAATGCAATGAAAATTCAGATTATCGCAGATACTTCAACCTATGACCTCGAAGTAGGAAGAGCCGGTCAGGTTAAGGTAGAAGACATTAAATGGGTACGCGACAATGACGGAAAATACAGGCTTGTGGTGGTAGAACTTGACTAAGACTTTTTTTCTTGACCAGCACGGTTGTGCAAAAAATCAGGTTGACGGCGAAATCATTATTTCCAGACTTGAAAACATGGGACTAAAAAGAGTCAGTGACAGCAGTGAAGCAGACATTATTATTGTAAACAGTTGCGGTTTTATTGAAAGCGCAAAAAAAGAAAGCCTTGATTCCCTCATGGACGCAAGAAAATGTCACCCAAAAGCAAAAATTCTTCTGGCAGGCTGTCTTGCCGAACGCTATGCAGATGTTTTCAGGACAGAACTTCCCGAAGCAGACGGAATATTCGGCAACGGAGATCTTTCTCTCATAGACGGTACTGTTCAGTCTCTTTTTGAAGACGAAAGGCCGGTTCTTACACCACCGCAAAAAGGCGTATGCTGCGGCGAACGGAACACGCTTCTTTCGTTCAAAGGCAGTGCTTTTGTAAAAATTACCGAAGGCTGCGACAACCGCTGCACTTTCTGCGCAATTCCCGTAATCAGGGGAGAACTGCGGTCAAGAAATGCAGATGACATTGTAAAAGAAATCAAATCGCTTTCTGATGGCGGTGTAAAAGAAATAAATCTTATTGGCCAGGATTTGGCTGCGTACGGCTGCGGAAAAACCGACGACGTTTTTGCAACAGGTGCAAACTGGCACGATGTAATTTACAAAGGACTTGCAGCACCTATCAGTTCAGATGCAGACTTTACAAAAAAACACGGTTATTCACCGCTGCATGACCTTATGGTTAAAATAAGCGCACTCGAAGGCGATTTTAAGATAAGGCTTTTGTACATTCACCCCGACCACTTTAACCCAGACATTCTTGAAGTAATGAAAAAAGATTCACGCTTTTTGCCCTACTTTGACATTCCGTTCCAGTCGGGTGACACTCAGATAATACACGCAATGAACAGAAAAGGTTCAGCAGAATCTTACGAAGCACTTGTTGCCCTTATAAGACGCGAACTTCCCGAAAGCTGCATACGCACAACTTTTCTTACAGGTTTCCCCGGTGAAACAGAAGAAAACGCACTTGCCACAAAAGAGTTTCTTGCAAAAATAAGAAGCGACTGGTCGGGCTGTTTTGACTATAGCAGAGAAGAAGACACTCCGGCTTATTCCATGAAAGGCCGCGTAAGTTCAAAAAAAGCAAAGGCACGCGCAGAAGAACTCAAAAACATTCAGGCTCAGATTACAAGAGAATCTCTTGCCGCCCGCTGCGGAAAAACATACGATGTTCTTATAGAAGAAGTTCTGTCACCGGCAGAAGGCGAAACCGACTGTTTTGCAATAGGACGCGCATGGTTTGATGCCCCTGAAGTAGACGGAAGCGTTGTTGTGCGCTTTGACAGTGACGATGAAAATGCCGTAAATGCCGTTGTTCCGGGTGCTGTCGTAAAAGTACAGGCACAAAGCTCGAGCGATGTTGACATTAGCGGAGACTATGTTGGCAGATGACTATCTTGGCGTACTGAACAGTGAACAGAGGGCCGCAGTTGAACACACAGGCTCTCCTCTTTTGATTCTGGCAGGCGCAGGTTCAGGAAAGACACGCGTTATTACTACAAAAATTGCCTGGCTCATAAGGGAATGCCAGGTTGACCCGGCCGGAATTCTTGCAGTTACTTTTACAAAAAAAGCCGCTTCTGAAATGCAGGAACGCGCAATAAACATAGAAGAACGCGCCCGTTTTGCACAAATCCGCACATTCCATTCATTCGGTGCATTTTTTTTAAGAAAGCATGCCGGACTTGCAGGCGTTGACAAAAATTTTACAGTTTACGATGACGATGACATGATAACACTTTTGTGCAAGGCTGTTCCGTCCCTTACAAAAAAAGATGCTTCACGCCTGGCACATAAAATTTCACTTGCAAAAGATTACTGTCTTTCACCTGACTCTCCAGAACTTGAACAGATTGAAGCCGACCCCGAATTTGCTGACATTTATGCTTCTTACCAGAAACGCCTGCGCGACACAGGAAATGTGGACTTTGGGGATTTAATAATGCTTCCGTACGAAATTCTGCGCGACAATGAATTTATAAGACGCGAAACCCACAGCCGCTACAAAGTGATTATGGTAGACGAATACCAGGACTCCAACGTCGCGCAATTTAAGTTTCTGCAGCTTTTGTCAGGCGTGGACGAAGGTTCGGGAACATACGTCTGCGTTGTAGGTGACGATGACCAGAGCATTTACAAATTCCGCGGAGCAGAAGTACAGAACATTCTGAACTTTCAGGAGCATTTTCCCGGAACAAAACTTATACGCCTTGAAACAAACTACCGCTCCCATGCAGAAATTCTTGCCTGTGCAAACAGTGTCGTAAAAAACAATTCGGGCAGGCTGGGAAAAACGCTGGTTGCAGCGCGCGGTAAAGGAAAAAAGCCCGTCATGGTTTTTCTGCCGACGCAGGATGATGAAACCCAGTTTTGCGCGGAACTCATTATGCAGGCAGCAGACGCCGGTGTTCCGTACAGCAACTGGGCCGTTCTTTACAGAACAAACGCGCAGTCACTCGGTTTTGAATCTGAATTCCTTCACCAGAAAATTCCCTACCAGATTGTAGGTTCGCTTAAGTTTTACGAAAGGGAAGAAATAAAAGATGCACTTGCCTGGCTTTCGTTTACGGCAAACCCGCGCGATGAAATTTCTTTCAGAAGAATTGTAAACAAACCTGCCCGCGGAATAGGCGCCACTACACAGGACAGAATCGTTGCTGCAGGAACAGGTTCTTCACTTGTATTTGCTGCACAAAAAATGAAACTTTCAAAAAAAGCCGCTGAAGGCATGGAAAAATTCTGCAGTTTGTTCAACTCGCTCAATGAAATGATTCCCGATGAAGAATCTGCTGAAGCAAATACCGGCACGTCTGAATCTGAGGCAAATCTGTCTGAGTTTGTAAAAGAAGCGGTAATAAAATCGGGACTTCTGGACTACCACCGTGAACAAGACGAAATAACCGGTACGCAGAAAGAAGAAAACCTTCACGAACTTATGAACAGCGCTGTTCCGTACAAATGCACGCGCCAGGGGCTTCTTGAATTTCTTGACCACATTAATCTTGACCGCACGCTTGACCTTCAGAACGAAAACTCCGATGAAGACCGCGTTACGCTTATCACGCTTCACAACACAAAGGGACTTGAGTTCCCCAGGGTAATTATTACCGGCATGGAAGGCGGAATTTTCCCGCGCGAAGACAAAACAGAAGCCGAACTCGAAGAAGAACGCAGGCTGCTTTACGTTGGAATTACGCGTGCAAAGGATGAACTTTATTTTACATCGTGCCGCTCCCGCAGACTTTACGGACAGATTAAATACATGAGTCCAAGTCCTTTTCTTGCAGAAATTGATCCGTCGCTTGTAAGGGTACTTGGTGAAAAACCTGCATCCCTTGGTTTTGGAGCAGATGATGTTCCGCCTGAAGCAAAAAAATACAAAAAAGGAACTCTTGTTTACCACGACGACTACGGCCACGGTGAAATTATTGCCGCTTCAAAAGACAGCGAAGGGGAATACGTTGTAACCGTAAGTTTTGAAACCGGCGGAATAAAAAAATTCCTTCCCAAATACCAGTCATCATCCCTTCTTGTAGAAGATACTGATTTTTAGACTTCTGTCTGCAAAAACCGCAGTTAAAGTTGCTTTTGCTTACTATTCCATAAAGTCATAAAATACAGTATATTGAAGGTTATGAACGACACAAAACGTACAGTTAACGAAGATACACTCGAAAAGCTTTTGTATCTTTCCAGACTTTCACCTGAAAGCACCGACATGGTGACACTTAAGAAACAGGTAGACGAAATCGTCGGATACTTCGACATTCTTTCAAAATACGATGACAGCGAAAATCCTTACGACGCATACCCGACCACTACTGCCGAAAACCTGCGTGAAGACCAGATTGTTCAGGGTCTTGAAATGCACGACGTTAAAAAAGTCAGCGAGCACTTTTTGGACGGGTACTTCCAGGTCCCGAAAGTTCTTGGAGAGGGAGCCTGATTATGCAGACAATAAAAGAAACCATCGCTGCTCTCAAGGCAGGAACTACAACCAGCGCCGCGCTTGTTAAAAAATCAATGGATGTTTTTGAAGCAGACAAAAAATCGGCCCTTCCACTTAACGCATTTCTTGAAATATATGATGACGCACTTTCACTTGCTGCAAAGGCAGATGAAGAGATTGGCGCGGCCAGAGCAAAAGGAGACGAAGCCCTTAACGAGCTGTTCAGCAAAAAGCCGCTTCTTGGACTTCCTTTTGCAAACAAAGACAATATTTCTGTGCGCGGAAAAGCACTCACCTGCTCTTCCAAAATTCTTAAGGGATATGTTGCACCTTACAGCGCTACTGTAATAAACAGGCTTACAGAAGCAGGCGCTATTCCGTTGGGACGCTGCAATCAGGATGAATTTGCAATGGGTTCTTCTACGGAATATTCAGTTTACGGACCTACACGCAATCCAATTAACCGCGACTATGTTTCGGGCGGATCTTCGGGCGGATCAACAGCTGCAGTTGCCGCAAACCAGGCTCTATTTGGTCTTGGAACAGAAACAGGAGGATCGGTAAGACTTCCTGCAAGTTACTGTGGAATTTACGGTCTTAAACCTACATACGGTGTTCTTTCGCGCTGGGGTGTTGTAGCTTACGGTTCTTCCCTTGACCAAGTGGGAATTCTTGGCCACACTCCGCAGGATATTGCTCTTCCACTTTCTGTAATGAGCGGTGTAGACATGTACGACGACACTTCGGCAGATCTTCCCGAAGCACACTCCCTTGCAGACTTAAAGCCGTACGCCGACTTTGCAAAACTTAAGATTGCCGTTCCAAAGCAGTTCCTTGAAACAAAGGGAATGGACGCTGATGTTTCTAAAGTTTTTGAAGACACACGCAAATGGTTTGAATCAAAGAGCGCAAAAATAGAAACAGTTGACCTTCCTATTCTTGAAGCATCAATTGCCTCTTACTATGTAATTGCACTTTCAGAAGCCGCCAGCAACTTAAGCCGCTTTGACGGAATCCGCTACGGAAACCGCGTTGACAACGAAAAAGGCTATGATGAACTTTACATAGATACACGTTCAGAAGGTTTTGGTCCCGAAGTAAAACGCAGAATAATTATAGGAAACTATGTTCTTTCAGAGCAGTTCTCGGGCGACACTTACAAAAAGGGAATGTCTGTAAGGGCAAGAATCCAGAGGGAAATTGCTGCCCTTTTTGAATCTTACGATATTATCCTTTGTCCTACCTGCCCTACACCTGCATTCAAACTGGGACAAAAAGTAGACGATCCGCTTTCGATGTACCTGAGCGACCTTTTTACCACTTTTGTAAATCTTTCCAGAATACCGTCAATTTCTGTTCCGGCAGGAAAGACTTCAGAAGCGAACGGAAGCATGCCTGTTGGAATCCAGTTTGCAGGACCAATGTTCAGCGACGCAAAGATTCTGAGCATTGCACAGGTTTGGGAAGATGAACATCCCGGCTCTGGAAAACCCGTTTCGGAGGTTGAATAATTATGGCTATAGATAAATGGGAAATTGTAATCGGCTGCGAAATTCACACCCAGCTTCTTACAAAAACAAAGGCATTCTGTGCATGTGAAAACCGTTACGGCGGAATGCCAAACACACGAGTCTGTCCTGTATGTCTTGGACTTCCGGGAGCAATGCCGCGTGTAAGCAAAGGCTATGTTGAACTTGGTTCTGTCGCAGGTCTTGCACTCAACTGCAATATTTCGCGCTTTACAAAGTTTGACCGCAAGCACTATTTTTACCCCGACCTTGCCAAAGGATACCAGATTACACAGTACGACCTTCCTTTGTGTACTGACGGCTACGTTGACCTTCCAATGTCAAAGTATCCCGAAGACGAGCGTGAAGGCGGTGCAAAATGCCGCAGCAAAAACTTTAAGGGAGACGACTGCATCGTTGACAACGGAAAATACCGCCGTGTTCGCGTAGAAAGAATTCACCTCGAAGAAGACGTAGGTAAATCGCTTCACCTTCCGGGAAAACATTCTTACATTGACTACAACCGCTCAGGAACACCGCTTATAGAAATTGTTACAAAACCTGACATGACAAGTCCTGAAGAAGCAGCCCTTTTTATGGAAACTGTTCAGGAAATTCTGCGCTATGTAAAAGTTACAAACGGTAACCTCGAAGAAGGAAACATGAGATGCGATGCCAACATTAACCTTAATGTCTGGGAAGACGGAAAGCTCTGGCACACACCAATTTCTGAAATCAAAAACCTTAACTCATTCCGTTCCATCCGCGACGCATGCACATACGAAGCACAGAGACAGCTTAAGGAATTTCAGGAAGACAGACAGGAATTCAATCCTGGCTTTAAGGTAACAATGGGCTGGGACGAAGAACACGGAAAAACCGTTATCCAGCGTACAAAGAATTCTTTTGTTGACTACCGCTTTGTTGTAGAGCCCGACATAAAGCCGTTTACCGTAGAAGAAAGCATCATCGAGCGTGCCGCAAAACGTGTAGGTGAACTTCCCGAAGCAAAGAGAACGCGCCTCAAAAAAGAGTACGGTCTTTCTGACTTTGATGTAGAAACACTTACTTCTTCACGCGATCTTGCAATGTGGTTTGAAGAAGCCGCAGCCGGAACAAAAGATGCCAAGCGCACTGCAAACATTATTCTTACGGAACTTCTGGCAAAACTCAACGAAGAAAAGAAAACAATAAGCGACGTAAACATTACGCCGGCTCATATTTCTGAACTTGTAAACGCAATTGACTCAAAGAAGATTTCTTCTGCACAGGGAAAAATTGTTTTTGCAAAGATGCTCGAAACTGCAAAAATGCCTTCACAGATTATCAAAGAAGAAGGCATGGAAGTTGTAAGCGACAACAATGCAATAGAAGCAATTGTAGACAAGGTAATTTCTGCAAATGAAAAAGCCGTTTCTGACTTCAAGAGCGGAAAAACAAACGTTCTTGGCTGGCTGGTGGGTCAGGTCATGAAAGAGTCACACGGAAAGGCAAACCCTGCAATGGCAAAAGAACTTGTAGAAAAGAAACTTTCTGCACTTTAGTTTTCCCCGATTTATCTTTTAACAAGCCGTCACCCTTATTTTACAGGGAGGCGGCTTTTTTTTATCTTCTGAAAGAACGCGGGTAAAAAACAGAAAGCAAATCTTCGCGGCCGGCAGTTCTTAATGCTTCTTTTACAAGCGGAATATTTTCACTGCGGTTGAACTGAAGAAGCGCCCTCTGCAGACGTCTTTCATGACCTCCCCTTGCGACATATACACGTTCAAGATGACCGTCAGGAGTTGTTTCATGAGGATTAAAGCCTGTGTAATACATGCACGTTGCAAGACTTCCGGGTGTAGGATAAAAGTCCTGTACCTGGTCTGGAACAAAGCCTGTCTTTTTCAAATAAAGCGCAACTTCAATTGCTTCGTTAAGTCCGGCTCCGGGGTGACCCGCAATATAATAAGGAACAAGATACTGCTTTTTATTCAACTCTGAATTTATTTTTGCATACTCACGCGAAAACTCTTCGTAAACAGAATGCGTACTTTTTCTCATAAGACGAAGCACTCCGTCATCTGTGTGTTCCGGTGCGACTTTTAACTGACCCGAAACATGGTCGCGGCAAAGTTCATAAAAAAATTCACGGTTTTTGTCCATAAGCAGATAGTCAAAACGGATTCCGCTTCTGATAAAAACTTTTTTTACTTTTGGCAGAGATTTGAGGCGGCGCAGAATGTCCAGGTATTCGGTGTGGTCTGCCTTTACATTTTTGCACGGGTTTGTTCCAAGACAGTCGCGGTTTTTACAGGCGCCGTTTTTTTTCTGAAGGTCGCATGCATCGTGCCTGAAGTTTGCAGTGGGTCCGCCTACATCGTGAATGTATCCTTTAAAGTCGGCATCTTCTGTCATTGTGCGCGCTTCACGTACAAGACTGTCTCCGCTTCTTGCCTGAATTCTGCGTCCCTGATGAAAAGTTATTGCGCAAAAACTGCATGCCCCGAAACAACCGCGGCAGCTCGTAAGACTGAATTTTACTTCTGCAAGGGCCGGTACTCCTGTCTTTTTGTTTTCTGCCGGAACATCATACATAGGGTGCCAGCGTCTTGTAAACGGAAGTTCGTACAGCGCGTCAAATTCCTGTGTCGTAAGCGGTAGCGACGCCGGGTTCTGCACGACATAGCGGCTTTCACTCGGTTCTATGAGCGTGCGGCCGTTTATGGCGTCGGTGTTTTGTTCCTGCACAATGTATGAGAGCGCGAACAGTTCTTTTGAAGATGATGTATTTTTTGAAACTGCGGCAAACGGCGGGAGCATGATTGCTGTGTTTTGGGGAAGGCCGGCTGCAATTATTGACATGCTCTTCAATTCTTCTTTTCCTGCATTTGCCGCAATGAAAGTCGCTTCGGGAATTTCGCGCGCGCTGCAGTTTTCTACAGCAAGCGTCTGTTCTTCAAGCGGTTCTGCATAAGGCGGAAGCTCGTCTTTTTTTCCGGTATACCAGCAGGTTCCGCGTACATCACGAATCTGTCTTACAGGAATTCCTGAGGCAAGTTTCTGTGCTATTTCCAAAATTGCGTGTTCGCCCATTCCGTAAATGAGAAGATCGGCCTTTGAGTCAAGAAGAACCGAGCGCTTTACCGTGTTTGACCAGTAATCGTAGTGTGCGCACCTTCGTAAAGAGGCTTCGATTCCGCCTATAATTACGGGAACTCCCTTGTACGCTTCCCTTATTCTTGCCGTATACTGAACGAGTGCGCGGTCTGGTCTGTGGCCTGCAACTCCTCCGTGGGCATAGGCATCTTCTGAACGCGGCTTGTTGTTTGCCGTATAATTTGAAACCATGCTGTCCATGGCACCTGCGCTAACCAAAAACGCAAGACGCGGTCGGCCAAAAACCGTAAACGGCTGCGGGGAATGCCAGTCGGGTTGTGCAATAATTCCCACGGAATATCCGTTTGCTTCAAGAAGTCTTCCCAAAAGGGCTGCCGCAAAAGACGCATGGTCTACATAGGCATCTCCGCTTACAAACACAAAATCGGGCTGCGCAATTCCGCGCTCATTGAGTTCCTTTAAGGTTACAGGTAAAAATTCACTGGACATAGTAACAGAATACAATATTTTTTACGGTAGTGCCACCACTTCCAAAAACGGCTTTTTTTTTATATAATGGGAACACGTTAAAAACACATTTATTATGAGGCATTTTATGGCTATGGTAATCCTTACTTTGAACTGCGGATCTTCTTCTGCTAAGTATCAGGTTTACGACTGGGACAACAAAGATGTTCTGGCCAATGGTGTCGTCGAAAGAATAGGAATCGACGGTTCAGGAATCACACACAAGGCAAAGGGAAACAAAACATAAATCAAGAGTCCCTGCCCTACACACAAGGAAGCAATTGAGCTTATCCTCAAGACAATCACCGACAAGGAAATCGGCGTTATTCCGGATATGTCTGTAATCAAGGCTGTAGGACACCGCGTTCTTCACGGAGGAGACAAATTCACAAAATCAGTTCTTATTACTCCCGAAGTTCTTGATACATTCCGTTCAGTAATTGACCTTGGACCACTCCACATGCCGGCAAACATTATGGGAATTGAAGCTGCACAGAAAGTAATGCCAGATGTTCCTCACTGCGCAGTTATGGACACAGCCTGGCACCAGACAATGCCCGAAGAAACATTTATGTATGCAATTCCACGCGAATGGTATACAAAGTACCACGCACGCCGCTACGGATTCCACGGAACATCTTTCCTTTACACAGCAAAGCGCGCTTCTGTTCTTTTACACAAAGCTCCAAAAGATACAAATTTAATTATCTGCCACATCGGAAACGGTTCTTCCATGTGCGCTGTAAAAAACGGACAGTGCTATGATACAACAATGGGTATTACACCTCTTGAAGGCCTTGTAATGGGAACACGCTCAGGTGACATTGACCCGGCACTTCCTTTCTACATCATGCGCAAAACCGGAATGACTGCAGACGAAATGGACACTGCCCTTAACAAAAAGAGCGGATGTCTTGGAATTACAGGAAGATTTTCTGACCGCCGCGATATAGAAATTGCCGCTGCTGAAGGCGACAAACAGTGCCAGCTTTGTATAGAGATGGAAGCGCTCAGAATCAAAAAATACATCGGCGCTTTTATGGCAGAACTTGGCCATGTAGATGCAATCGTATTTACGGCCGGCGTTGGTGAGCGCGGACCGATTACAAGATTCAAGGCCTGCAGCGGACTCGAAAAGTACGGCATTAAGATTGATGCACAAAAGAACGACTGGTCATTTACAGGAAATGCCGAAACCTGCATAAGCGCAGACGACAGCGAAACAAAGATTTTTGTTATTCCTACAGACGAAGAACTTGTAATGACAGAAGATGCATATGCCCTCATGAAGGGAACATACGACGTTCACACAAACTTTACATACAGCTTCCAGGATCCTTCTTACGTAAACAAAGCAAGAGAAGAAGGTCTTAAAAAGGACATGGAAAAACGCCCGCACCTCGCAGACGTGATCGTTCGTCCGTAATAGAAGATTAATTCTTAAAGAGCCTGCCTTGATAAAAAGACAGGCTTTTTTTTATTGAACAGTCCAGTCTTCTACCAAAAGCCCTGATCGTGTCAAGTATTGTTCGCAATTTCGCTTAGCCATTTTGAATTAAAAACTCCTGTTACAATGTAACACATTAATTCATATTCGTAAATAAATTTATTATAACATCAAGATGACTGTATACTATCAGAAAACTGTACTTCTTCTACCAGGCTGCGGCCCCAGTAGTCGTACATTTTTTCGAGGGCGGCGGGTTTTAGTTCTTCTGAAACGGTGGCGTTAAGCTGCTCAAGATTGTTTTTTACATACCAGAGACACATTTTTTTTAATTCAAGAAATTCGCTGTCAGAAACTGCCGACGGGTGTTCATCCAAGTATGAAAAAATTACCGTAAAAACAGAAGAGGCAGAACATACTTTTTCCCAGCGCGCCAGATCTTCTATTTTTGTGCATGAAGAGATTCCCTGGTCAACACAGTAATCGTAAACTGCAGCATTTATTCCGCAGTAAGAGTCTGCATTGAGCGCAATAAAAAAATACTGCAGAACGTCTTCGGCCATTGTACACCACACAGGCGGAATAGATTCCAGCGCGTTAAGATAACATTCGCGAGAAACAAGCCGTCCCCACAAAAAACAAGAATGTTCCCGCGATAAAAGCCAGTCAGACATAATTTCTTTGCCAAAAAGAATGCCTTCGTGTACTTTTATTTTTTCTCTTACAGATTGAATACGCTGCTCCGAAGCACTGCCTTCTGAAAAAACATTTGCCCTGCCCTGAACAATATCTGCTTTGGACTCGAGAGCCGCGCTGTACAAAGAGCGTACTGCGCCGGGCAAAAGACGGTCATCACTGTCAAGACACATTATGTATGTACCCGACGCTTCAAAAACAGCCGTGCGCCTTGCTTCCAAAAGACCTTTGTTGAAATCATGTCTTATATACACAAGCGGAATCTTGCACTGTTTTTTAAAAGCAGCAGCAATACTTTTACAGGAACGGCCGCGCTCATCTTTGCCGGGACTGCAGTCATCTACAACGATAATTTCGATTGCGTCAAAATCCTGCGCGGCAACACTTTCAAGACAGCGCAAAAGAACGCCCTCTGTTTTGTAAACGGGTATGCATACAGAAACAAAGGGCGCCATTTTTTTAGAAAAGAACATTAGTTGTTTTTAAGAAAGCCTGAAGAAGTACTATAAACATAAAAGTCAAACATACTGTTTGTAAACTTTATTGCCGTTGCCGATTTTTCAGCAATGTCATAAGTAAGAACATAATCATCATCAATGTAAGCACCGCTGGCATCTTTCGTTCCACCGTCAATCGCTATCTTAAGTTTTTTGGGCATTACCGCAACAAACTTTGCAGGATAAGGATTAGAGATGGTTGCTGATACTTCGTTTACTGTAACATCCTGAGCATTGAATTTGAATACCGGTAGTTGAGCAGTCATTTCTTTTGTAACTGTCGTATCTGTTATAGAAGCCGGGTCAATTTCATACATATTGCCGTTAAACTTTGAATAGTAACCGTAATCCTCATAATAACCTGCAACAAGAACATAAAGTTTTCCATCCTGTACCAGCATATCTGTAATCTCTGATGTCAAAGAAGTTGCAGCACCATTATTATCATATGTAAGATTTGATGTATCAAGCTTTGCTATTCCTGCAATGGTGCTCAAATTAGTTAATTCATATTTTACTACATACAAAGGTGTCTGGTCAAAACTGCTATCTTTGCAACCTATATAAAGATAAGTGTCGTCAGCAGCCAGTGAAGACAAGGCATAAGTTTCAATACCTACTTCTGAACTAGGAGTAGTCCAGGAAGAAGTAACATCAGTTGCAGTCGAACCTTCAACCAGAGGAAGATCAAATTCATTTAAATAAGAGCCACCGGAAGCATAAACTTTTTTAGAAGTAATTGCAATCTTTGAGATATCTGTACTTGACGCATTTGCAGAACTTGTAATACTAGTAAATCCATTAAGCCTGTTCGTGTAATAGTTTAATACAATTGTAGGACCAGAAACCAAAGTATACAGGTTCTTGCTGGCATCAAAACCAAAGTCCCTTACAGTATTACCAAGACTTGTCTGGTTTGACAAAGACAAATCAGAAGTCATTGCATCATTTGAAACTGCATAATATGTATCTCCATCCCACAAAATATTACGGCTGTTTATTGTTGAACCTGTTACTGTAAACTTTACTTCATACGAAGCGGCATTTCCATCTGAGTCAGCTGCGGTAACCAGCATGGTTATTAAACCGTTTTCATCAATTGCAGGAGTGTTTTTTATATTCACTGTGCAGGTGTCTGTGACCGACAGAGTTTCCCTCTGTTCGGTATCGCTGTTATAGCATGACCAGACATATGACACAGCATTTGCTACGCTTGCAGTAAATGCAATTTCAGCGATATCATTGTAAGGGGTCGTTCCTGTGTACGTATATTTATCTTTAGTCAATTCAGGCGCTTCACTGCCATAGGCGCATGTTACAGAAAGTTCAGAAATTGTTTGTGTACCTAAAATACCGCTTCCTGCCGGGACAATAAAGTATTCTGCTTTGGCAGCTTCTGTACCTGTCGCTTCAACAGTCTTTTTAGAAAGCGTATATTCACTTGTCGGGTCTTTTCCATCTGCATCATAGATTGTTGTATTACAAGGTGCTGTTGTACTGTTAAGGGATATAACAGGTGATGTAAGGTAATTTTCAATACCATAAACACGAAGATTCATTCTAACACCGTTAGAACCTTCTGACAGTTTGCAGTTCAGTGAAACTCCACTTTTTAATGTGACATTAAGAGGATTAGAAATAAAACTGTCTGCAACATTAACAGTTTCTTTCTTTTCGGAAGCAGTATCAAAAGTAACAGAAGTTAATCCACTGGCATGCGCAAGGCATCCATCCGGGGTTATTTCAAAACTTGCACCAGAAGCAATTTTGAAATGAATAGTTTTGTCTGTAGCAAGAACTGAGGCATCAAGTTCCAGTGACTCACCTTTTAGCTTGTCCAGACTGAACGTTACGTCTTTAATAGAAGGTTTGAGAGACTTGGCTTTTTCAAACGCTTTCAAAAGACTAACACGTGAGAACTCAAAGGTTCCGTTATTGTCATTATACTGCTGGTCTGTTTCGCATGATACGTAATACAGTTTTGATGTATCAGGTGTAGGAACCACAATGCTTCCTGTACTTGTAAGACCGTCTGCAATTTCTACAAGGTTGTCATTGATTGGAATATTGTATACAAGAGTTAGATCATCTGCATTGTATCCCGTAACGTACGCGTAAACGTCCCAGTAACCTGAATCAATCGATTCATTCAGCATATATTCAGTCGAATATTTTGTAGTTTCAGAGCCATCATTTGGTTCGGTATACAAATTTACAGACTCCCTTACTGTATCTGCGTCTGCGTCTGCACCGCCACGTTTTACAAGTTTATAAGACAGCACAGGCTTTCCTGTAAAGACCTGACCCCATCCCGAAAAGTCAAAGGTATATTTCAAAGTACCTGTTTTGCCTGTTGTCTTTTTGAAGGCTATATTAATTGTTTTTTTGACAGCAGTGTCAGAAACTTCAACCTCGGTTAACTTTCCTTCTATTGTATATGTAGCCGTTGCGTCTGTATACGAAAGTTCTGCGGTTATATCGTAGGTTCCGGTTGGCAGAGTAAATGATGCCGTAGTTTTAGAAGCCGCACAGTGGTATGTAATAACATCCTGGACAGTAGGTTCATCTGTTCTTGTAAAAGTAAAAGTCCATTCTTCTGTTTTTTCTGCAGATTTAAGGATTTTTGACAGCTTTCCCGGAGCAATTGTTCTTGCAGGAGACGCAAGTTTCAGAACAACATTTGCATTTGCTGGAATTTTATGTTCCGCAGTAGTGGCGTCAAAACTGTTTTTACAGCCAGCCAGTGTTAAAAGTGCCAAAGCAAAAAAAGGCAGTAGTTTTCTCATAATATACCTCATCCTATTCTGTGGTTGTTGTTAAATCTATAACAAGTTTAAATTCAAACAAATTAGTTACTATATATTCCGGCGTTTCTACCTGAACACATATAACGTTGCCGGTTCCTTCATGAATATTTGCGTCTGTCAGCAAATCTATTACAACAGAGTTAGTGTTACTGCATTCAGCTCCGTTCAGTTTCCAGAGGAAGGTTGTTCCGGTTGGCCAGTTAAATGACTCTTTTACAGAGAATGTTATCTTTGCAGCGTTATTTTTAAGACATTCAGAATCTACTGTAAAAACAGATGGATTTGTATTTACCGAAGCAGAATAAATTTCAGGATCAGCAGCAACAGTAATTTCTGCTTTGGCCTCACCGGTACAGCGTTTAAGGTCTATTTCTACAGAATTTTCGATGCCGTCAAGAGTAAATGCGGCAGAATTTCCCTCGTAAAAGCGTATTCCGTCTTTTACTATAAGAACAGAAAGTTCAACTGTGCTTCCAAGCGGAATTCCTTCTATATTAAAGGTTGCGTTTTTGAGTTCAGAAAGGGTTCCGCTGGCATTAAGTGTTTTTTCGTAGTCACAGGTTACAGAAAGATTTACGGCATAAACGGCTGACGGTTCAGAAGAAACATCTGCAGAAACCTGGTTGAACATACTCTGGAGCGGAATCTGAATATCTGTTTTTGATTCGGCAGAACAGGATGCAAAAAAGAAAGTAAAGGCCGCCGAAACCAACAGAGTAAAAAGAAAACAAACTTTTTTCATAAGCTTTCTCCGTGGTGTTATAGATTTTACACTTTAAACTATAACACAATGAAAGTAGAAAAACAACTATTGATATAATTTGATACAGAAATTTAACAAAAAATATGGCCGGGGTTGCTGATCAATTTTAATATTCAATTCCCAGGTTACCCAGAGTTTCTTTCATAAAATCCTGTGCTGTCAGGCAGGTATCACGCAGAAAACCACGTTCATTTTTCCATTCCCGCAATCCCCTGTAATAGAACAGCTTTAATTCATCTGTAATTATAAAAGGAACGATGTTGTGTTTCAGGCATTCTTTGAACATAATAAGGCGTCCTACACGACCGTTGCCGTCCTGAAAAGGATGAATTGATTCAAATTGAACATGAAAATCAAGAATATCATCAAGGTTAATTTCTTTTTTTGAATTATAATCCGAAAGCAAAGTCTTGATTCTGCCGGCCACTTCAACTGGTTTTGCAGTATTCTGACCGCCTACTTCATTTTCAAGCATTTTATATCCGCCAACCTTAAACCATGTTTTCTGGCTGTCAGAAGTTCCTGACTTTAAAATAAAATGAAGCTGTTTTATTAAACTTTCGGTCAGTCTGGATTTTGCACTTTCGATAATCAGATCTATACAGCGAAAGTGATTTGCAGTTTCAATAATATCATCTATCTTTACACTGCCTTTTGTTATACCAAGAGTTTTTGTTTCAAAAATAAAGCGAGTCTGCTCGTGGCTCAGTTTTGATCCTTCAATGTGATTTGAATTGTATGTAAGATCAATCTGAATTTTATGGTAAATTCCGCCTCTAAGAGCTGAATCTTTTTCTCTTTTAAGAACTTCAAGAAGCAGTTCTTTTTTTACAGCGTGACGGACTGCCCTTTCGGGTTTTTTTGACGTTGAAGGAATTTTCCAGGTTTTGCCATCAAGAACAGCACCCGGAACACGCCCAAGCGAACAGTAGTTGCGGACACTACGTTCTGAAATACACCATTTTTTTGCAGTTTCTTCTATGGAAATATATTTTATGCATCCCATGGCAAGATTATACCATGCTATCGGCAAATTATAAAGCATTTTGGGACTGTTTTAACACAGTTATATCTTGCCGCAAGAAATTGTTGGTTGGTAACCAAATCTATACAATTTTCGTTACACCCCGAGGTATTCGCAAAAAAAATAAAAATATTTTTTACAATGACATTCAATGGCGCTTTGTGTATGTTATAATAATGAAAATATTATCTGGTTGAATTTTGAATTGCAAACTATCCCGTTAATTGGAGAAATTTTTCATGGCAAAAAACTTAATTGAACACATAATCACTCGCTTTATAATGGAAGAAAACTGTATTTTTGTCTTTCCTACAGGAGCGTCGGCAGATCTTTGGGCAGACAGGGCAACTTTTATAAGCGGAACAACGGCTGTTGCAATGGAAAGATTCATTGCATGGGACGACTTTAAGGCCGCGTCGGTCAAAGCGTCGGTAAAAGACAAAACTGCGGCGCCATCGTTAATGCGTTCTGTTTTTGCAGCAAATTTAATAGAAGAAAATGCACGGAATCCTTTTTTAAGGGAAGTTATTTCGCAAAAATACTGCACTAAAGCGGCCGGCTTTACCAACTGGATTGCAGGTATTCTGCCGTCGCTTGGGCAATGGAAAAAAATACGTGATAAAAAAGGTGTCAGTCTTGCTTACGATGACGAAGACCGCGACTATGAAGAAATTTACAAAAGATATTCAGCCTTTCTTGATGAGCACGCTTTGTTTGAAACAGCCTGGCAGGAACCCCAGTTCCACGAAGACGGAAACCGCTATTTTATTTTTTACCCCAAAAGTCTTATGGACTACGCGGAATACAGCGAAATTCTTTCACAAAATTGCAGCGTATATTCAGAAGACAAACCTTTTTGCGACGACCGTTCTGTAACACTTGTGCATCTTGACGAAAACGAACTCAAGGTTCAACCTGCAGTAAATGTCTATTCAGATTCACGCAAGGAACTTACGCAGACTGCAATAAAAATGCGCAGCCTTCATGAAACGCAGAATGTTCCGTGGACACAGATGGCACTGAGTGTAAGCGACCTCGAAACATATTCCCCTTATATAGAAAGAGAATTCAGCATACGAGAAATTCCGTTCAGCATAAGAGAAGGACACCCTCTTTCAAAAACAGGCGCGGGCAGTTTTTTTGCACAAATCAGGGATTGTTACGACACCAACTTTTCGTTTGACAGCATAAAGCATCTTCTCTTAAACAACCAGCTGCCGTGGATAAACCCAGCCGCAAATACCGAACTTATTGAATTTGGCAAAAACAACAACTGTCTGTGCTCATTTGAATATAATGGAAAAAAACATGATGTCTGGGAAGATGCATTCAGAAAATTCAATCCTAAAAAAGAAGCACCCACTGAACTTATAAAAAATCTTTACGGAATGTTAAAGGAAAAACTTGTTCCGCTTGCAAATGCAAAAACTTTTGCGCAGGTAAAAAAAGCATACTTTGCCTTTAAGGAAAAATTCTTTGACGCACAGAAATTTACTGTCCAGGCAGACAGCATTATAAGCCGCTGTATTTCAGAACTTGAAGCGCTTGTAAAACTCGAAGAACAGTTTCCGGACTGCACTGTTCCGTGTGCATTCAATTTTTTTAACGACTATCTCGAAACGGTACGCTATATTCCGCAGGGAAACTCCAACGGCGTTACAGTTTACCCTTACCGTCCGGCGTCAACTGCCCCATACGAATACCATTTTGTAATTGACGCAAGCCAGAGTTCCATGTCACTGGGAGCAATTTTCAAACGCATGTCTTTTTTGAGCGAAACAAAACGCGCTGCACTTAATATAGAAGATATAGATCCAACAAATTACTACATGACGCTTTACAGAATTTCTTCTGGCAAAGAATGCGTATTTTCTGTTGCCGAAAAAACTTTTACAGGATACGCTTTTGCACACGGTTTTCTAAAAGAATCAAAGGCTGAACTTTTTGAAGACACACACACTTACAAAAATATTGCCGACGGTTTTGACAAATGGAACAAGTGCGTAAATAAAATTTCAGAAGACTCTAAAGCTGCAAATCTTTCTGAACTTATCCGGAACAAACTCTTTGACGAAAAGTCGGGCCGCTACAGAATAAGCCAGAGCGCAATGTCTACCTTCTTTGCCTGCCCGCGTCTGTGGCTTTTTAAATATATTCTAAACACGGCACCGCTCAATAACGAAACTGAACTTGTTGACGATTTTACAGACGGTATAATCAATCACAATGCTCTTGAAATTTACTGCAACAAATTAAAAGAACTTTCCCTCCCTGTAAAGACAGAAGAAAACGGCCTTGCTCCGGAATATGAAAAGCTTCTTTCTGAAAGTGTTGATGAAGCGCTTGATAAATATGAAACTTCAAATATTGCCCGCGATTTGATTAAAATAAAACGCAAGAAATATTATGACGCGCTCAAAACTGCCGTAATTGAATTTTCACGATGGTTTTGTGATTATGAAATTGCAGAAACTGAACAGCAATACTGGTTTGCACCCGAAGGAAAAAATTATATTCTCAACGGACGCGTGGACTGTGTTTTGAAAAATACGCAGACAGGAGAATATACTCTGGTTGACTACAAGACATCAAGCAATTCGGTACCGGGAGCAGAGTCGCTTTTGCATGATCCTGAAACATCAGAAACACTGCCCGACTTTCAGATGCCAATGTATATTGAATTAATGGAAAACCAAGACAAGAAAAAAAGAAAGCAGATTGAAAATTCTGTGTTTTTTACAATCAAAGATCCTGTACCGACTGTTGTTAAAGGAAGCGTAACAAATGCTTTTACAAACAAAACAAAAGAGTGCGACAAAGATTTTGAGCCAACGATGGAAGTATTCAGACAATGCGTGGACGAATACATGGAACGTATTCTGGCAGAAGACTTTGACATTGACGAAAAGATTCAGAATTATCCGGTGTGCACTGACAAAGACTGCAGAAAGTACAGGGCAATATGCCGCAGGTTCTTTACCGTAAGCGGAAGATAATTTTTGAAAAAGGATGGGAATAAAATGGCAAAAGAACTTGATAAAAAACAGATTCAGGCAAAAGAAATTATGCGCAACTCGGTAGTAAGTGCAGGTGCAGGGTCGGGAAAAACAACTGTACTTGCAGAAAGATTCTGCTACCTGGTAACGCAAAAAAATATTGGAGTAGAACAGATTCTGACTCTTACTTTTACAAAAAAAGCAACTGTAGAAATGAAAAGCAGAATTTTTACTACGCTCCGTGAAGCCGCACAAAACGGAAACGAACTTGCAAAAAAAGCAGTAGAAAATTTCAACAACGCGCAGATTATGACGCTGGACAGTTACTGCGCCTCTGTTGCAAGACAAGGTGCACACCTTTACGGAATAAAACCAGACTTTACGCAGGACAAAGACAGCGCAGAAGACAACATTCTTAAGACTGCACTTCCGTTTCTTCTTAAAAACCGCGATAATCTGGCAGTACGCATGCTGGCAGAAAAATACAGTTTTGAAGCAATTGCACAGAAGTTTTTTTCTGACACGGTACAAAAATATTCGTCAGTTGCAAACCCGATTGATTTCAAAAAAGATCTGTTAAAGCAAAAAGACGCTGCCATCACTGCATGGAAAAAATATTCCAAAGCAGCATCTGCCTGCGTTGACAAAATGAGGGAAATTTATTTTGAACTCGACAAAAAAAGACAGAAGCTTACAACCATAGCCGCAATATTTGCACAGCTCGAAAATTATTATGAGGACACAGAAAGCGGTATTCCAAAAGTTGAACAGACGCTGATTAACAGTGAAGACATAGAAAACGGTGATACTTCAAAAATGCAGGAGTACATTTCTTCTATGGCAGGATTCTGTTCTGTTAAAAACACTGTCAAAGAATTCAAAGAAACATTGTCTTCACTTTATGTCGCGCTCAAACAGTTGTGTTCCATTTTGAATTTTGTCTGGGGTTATTCCACTGCAGAAAAAGCAGCTGAACTTCTTGAAGAATTTCAGGAAGCCGTAAACGACACAAAGCGCACTACGGGAATTCTTACCTTCCGCGATATTTCTGAACTTGCACTCAAAATTCTTACCGAACAGCCAAAAATCCGTGCCGAAGAAAAAAAGCGTTTCAAGGCAATTATGATTGATGAGTTCCAGGACAACAACGAACTGCAGAGAAAAATGCTGTTTCTTCTTGCGCAAAAAGAAAGTGTCAACGAAGAAGGTCCGGCGCGTGCAGAAGACCTTTGTCCAGAAAAATTGTTTTTTGTAGGGGACGAAAAGCAAAGTATATACAAATTCCGCGGAGCAGATGTTTCTGTCTTCAGAAAATTAAAGGACACGCTTAAAGGAGAAGACGGTGGCGGAAATCTTGAACTTACAACAAACTACCGTTCCGACGCAGAACTCATACACGCCTTTAACACAATATTCGGCGGTGAAGTTTACAATCCGAATATCACTGAACAGCAGAAGCAGGATCTGGGACACATTCCGTCTGTCTTTACTCCGGAAGCACAAGCACCTGAAAACACACCTGCTTACGAAGCACTTTATTCCGGCGTAGAAATTCCTGCAGAAAAAACCGCCACGTTTGCAGAAAAAAAAGTAAATGTTCACTTGATAAAAAAAGACGACAGCAAAAACGAAGAACTTTTGAGTGCAAAAGAAAGTGAAGCCGCGTGGGTTGCTTCTGAAATTGACAGACTCATTAATATAGAAAAAAAATATAAAGCATCTGATATTGCAATTCTTTTGAAAACAACTTCCAACCAGAATGTTTTTGAACGCATGCTTTTACAGCATTCCATTCCGTATTCAACAGAAACATTCAAGGGAATTTTCGGAGACGGACCTGTAAACGATTTGTTTTCTTATCTGAGCATCTGCGTTTACCCTCAGGACAGAAACTCTTATGCAAAGGTTTTGTGCTCGCCGTTTGTAAACTTAAGCGAAGAAGAAGCGCAGAATGTTCTTGCACTGAATCTGGATCCGTTCGATGACAACGCGAGGGGAGCAGTAAAAGTCGAAAGTCTTTCCAAGTGGGACAATGCTGCAGAAAATTTCCGCAGAACAGTGGAACTTTCAAAAATCCAGCCGCTCACAAAAACGCTCAGTACGCTGTGGTATGATCTTGGATACAGGTATGAAACTGTCTGGAACGAAAGCGTAAAAATGTACGGTTCACTCTATGATATTCTTTTTGAACTGGCGCGCAATTCAGACCTTGTACCCGAAAGCCTCGCTACCTTTATTGACGGTATACGCACATACCAGGACGAAACAAAAAAACTTCAGGACATTGATATTCCACTTGAACAAAGAGATGCCGTTCACATAATGACAATTCACAAAAGCAAGGGACTGCAGTTTCCCGTTGTATTTGTATGCGACATTGAATATGAAGGACAAAAAGAAAAAAACGGGGAGCCTGTTTACATGAGTCCTGAATTCGGTCTTTCTGTAAATACTTTGCCAGCTCCGTTCTGTTTAAAAATTGACTGCGGCAAAATAGATGCAAAAAGAAATTATTTTTACGATACGCAAAAAGACGTTTCGCAGGCGCAGCTAAGTGCAGAACTCAGAAGACTTGCCTATGTTGCCTTTACACGCGCAGAGCATGAACTTTACATAACGGGCTGCTTTGAAGGAAGGTTTTCGTCTTCAAAAAAAATTGAACCATTCGCATATATTCCGGGAAAGATTCCCAACAGCGATGACAGTACAAACCAGAGTCTGGAATTTCCAAGAACAATTTTTACTGTCCTTTGCCCGCTCTTCCAGTACTTTAGCCCGGAACGCAAACCCGATGTTTCACAACTTGCGCCTTGGAATTTTGAATCAACAGAATGTATTGACCGCAGTAAAATTTTTGAAAAGGCAGATTCCTGCAACGAAAACACCAGCGACAATAAAATTCTTGCCGCAAAAAAAATGCAGGAAGAAATAGAGTGCGCAACAGTTACACAAAAAGAAGATGTACCAAATATACATATTTCGCCGAGCCATATTCACATTGCAGATGACGAAACTTCCCGTGCAGACACAGAGTATTTTGCAGAAGATGCGCCCTACCAGGAAATAAATGAAATAGTCAAATCAACAGAAACACAAGGAGAAGCGGCATTCACTTTTGCAAACTTCGGAACAATCGCCCACCTTTACATGCAGAATGCAATAGAAGGAATGCAGACAGAGATTCCAAAGTCAGAAATTACCGGACTTAACGGAAGCAAAACAAAACTTGCAGCCATAAAGAAAGCCTGCGAAAAAATGCGCGATGAGTTTTTAAAAACAGAACTGGCATCTTGTGCACTAGCGTCTTCCTGGAAAAGAACAGAATGGGAATTCAGAAGCAGAATAAATACAAAGGAAGGTGAACGCATTCTTAAGGGAACAATGGACCTTGTCTTTAAAGACAAACAGGGAAACTACACGATTGTGGACTTCAAGACAAACCAGTCTGTTGCACCCGAGATTTATTATTCACAGCTGGCGTGTTACCGTCAGGCACTTTTGCAGATAACAGGCGGCAAAGCAAAAATCAAATGCATCTTATATTACCTGAGATTTGCAAAACCTGTGGACATAACTGCAGAATGTGAAAACATAGTTATAGAAGATGCCGTTTCGGAGGTAATATAATTTACTATTAGTTAACGAATTATTATACATATGCC
>ERZ1034873.346-NODE-346-length-27219-cov-13.734870_pt1 | contig 27219 bp, 30 predicted proteins | sample MGYA00520689_ERZ1034873 | MGnify/ENA primary metagenome ERZ1034873 (study PRJEB33766, sample SAMN09781722) | gut metagenome | biome: gut microbiome | host: Homo sapiens | place: Madagascar | study: EMG produced TPA metagenomics assembly of the PRJNA485056 data...
CATTTTAATCTTTTAAAAATATTTTGTCAAGTAAAATTAGTAACTCGAATGAACTTTTTATTGACTATTTTAAATTTACGTGTTATTCTATTCTTGGAAGGCAGGTGAAAATCTTGACACAAGGTGAACGTATAAAAACAATAAGAAAATCTTTAGGACTTACTCTTGAAAAGTTTGGAGCTAAATTAGGTGTAAAGAAAAATGCCATTAGTCAATTAGAAAATGGAATTAATAATTTAACCGACCAAATGGCAAAATTAATTTGTCGTGAATACAATGTCCGTTACGATTATTTAATCAATGGCGAAGGTGAAATGTTTTCAGATTTACCAAAGACGCTTCTTGGAGAATTATGTCAAGAATATGACTTAGACGACTTTGACAAGTCTATTTTAGAAATGTATATCGAATTTCCTAAGGAGCAGAGAGAATATATTAAGTCTAGAGCATTACAGATTCTAAAAAAAGTTGAAGCTACTGAATCTAATGATTATAGTGATATTCCTGATACTTCAAAAGAACTGGAGAAAAAATTTCCACCGACTAATCTAAAGATATTGATAGTAATGCTGGATAATAAAATGCAACATTAACTTTCAAAAAATACCCATAAATTAAACCTAAGGCAACAATATTAATGTTGGGCGATTTTTCAAAAGCACCCAACTTGCCTTATTATTACTTAAGTATTATCAGTTGCGTTGTGCCATTAAAAAGCAGATTATAGTATATTATTTTTTCTGTTATATAATAAATAGCATAAATATCTGTTCGATTCATTTTTACATATTTTTTTATCATGTGTAACACCTTTTCTTTCTGGCAAGGTGAGTGCACATATAATAATATTAAATTGTTTTAGAATTAATCTACACTGGTAATATTTACTTTTAAGGAGAATTTATTATGAAAAAAACTAAACACAATTGGCTACTATGGATACTTCTTATATTTTTTCCCCCTCTAGGAATCATTTATATGTGGATTTCTAAAAAACAATTTTCTGTAAAGAAAAAAATCATTCTCTCTATTATTTCTGTTATATGGTTCTTTTTCTGTGTAGCAATTGGTCAAAATAAAGAAACAAATTCTACTGATACTACCCAAAATACTATTAACGAATCAGAATCCAATACAGATAATATTAACGGAGATTTAAAATTATTGACACTAAAAAATTATCTCTAATAGTGTACAATGCAGATAAGAAAGAGGTGAATATATGAAATCAAGATTAAAAAAGTTAAGAAAAACATTAGACTTAACGCAACAAGCATTTGCTGATAAAATTGGCATGAAACAAAATACCATTGCTCAATATGAAATGGGACGTACAACTCCTAGTGATGCAATTATATTTTCTATTTGTCGTGAATTTGGTGTAAACGAAGATTGGCTTAGATATGGTACTGGCGAAATGTTTTTAAATACAGATAAAGACTTTGCTGCACGAATTGATAGAATTATGGCTGGAGAAGACGAAAATCGAAAGAATCTCTTCAAAGCGATGCTTGAACTAAGTGATGAAGACATCCTTGCATTAAAACATTTATTTGATAAGGCTCTTGAAGTTGCCCAATCATCTAAGATTAATGTTGATGACATTCCAGATACTCCAGAAGAACTAGAAAAGAAATTCCCACCAGTTGACATTGATCTAAAAGATAACGCTGGATAACCGAAAGTAGGTGAGAATAATGACCATAGGTCAAAATATCAGAAGAATCAGAAAAGAAAAGGGACTAACTCAACAACAATTAGGTGAACTTTTAAATATGACTCAAGCAGCCATAGGACAATTTGAAAAAGATAAGACTTCACCCAAAATAGATACAATAAATAAAATTGCTTCTGCTCTAGGTGTATCTGCCACAGATATTATAGGCGATTTACAGACTTCACAAGGTGAACGAATAAGAATCATCCGTAAATCCTTTGGCTTGACCCTTGAAGAATTTGGTGAACGATTGGGAGTAAAGAAAGGTGCTATCTCAAAGCTAGAAAAGAACCAAGTTAACTTAACCGAACAAATGGCAAAACTAATCTGCCATGAATACAATGTCAATTATGATTACTTGGTTAATGGCACTGGCAAAATGTTTCCAGATACTGATGATGATTTTTGCTTTCAAGTTGCAAATATTATGCTAGGGAACGACGAACCTAGAAAGAAACTTTTCAAACTAATAATTGATTTGAATAATGATGATATTGTAGCCCTAGAACGTATATTCGACAAAATCATCCAGTCACAACAGCTAACTAAGCGATAACAATAAGTTGTATATCGCCATCAAACCTCAAATTAATATATAAAATGCGTATAGACCTATAGTAAATTGCATAAATTTGCGTATCAGAGTAATATATGTATTTTTTCTTCATTGTTTCTTAATCCTTTCTTCAAAAGACTGGGCAATTCTCAAAGAAAGGAATTTTCACACAAAAAGAAACGCCCCACAACTCCCAATTGTGAAGCGTTCTCATATCTCGACAACCCCGTAGAAGTATGGAGATAATTTACAGCAAAACAATTATAACATACTCCTACACCTTTTACAAGACAAAAAGAAAGGTGATAATTATGTTAATCAATTGCCCTGAATGCAACCGCCAAGTAAGTGACTCTGCTTCTGCTTGCCCCGGTTGCGGTTATCCCATCGCAAAAAAGAAGTCTAAAAGAACCAGTGCCAAATTACCAAATGGCTACGGTTCCGTCTACAAACTTCCCGGCAATCGCCGAAATCCCTACGTAGCTAAAAAAACAAAAGGCTGGTCCATCAACAAAGAAACTGGCAAAGCCAAGCAATTATATACCATAGTAGGCTACTACGCTACTAAAAAAGAGGCTCTAAACGCCCTAGCAGAATATAACACCAATCCTTATGATGTAAACGCTGCTAAGATAACTCTCGAAGAAGTATACGAACGATGGAGTGATGAACACTTTGAGACAATTAGCGATTCAAACATCAAGGGATACAAAGCTGCATGGAAATTATGCGAGAAAATCTCTCATATGAAAATAATAGATATTAAACTGGACCATCTTCAAATGGTTGCGAATGAGTCAGGGAAAAACACTCCAACTCTAAGAAAATTAAAAGTTCTTTTAGGACTAATGTATAAGTATGCAACCATACACGAAATCATACCTAAAGAAAAAAACATGGTGGAATATATAGACATTAAGAAATTTGGTAATCCTAATGCATATAACCGTAAACCATTTTCAAAAGAAGAAGTAAAACGTATCTGGCAAGCAAAAGACGCCAATATCTATTACACTGTCATATTGATATTAATTTATACTGGTTGTCGCATTGGAGAATTATTGGATTTAAAAAAAGAAGATGTCCATTTAGAAGAAAAATGGTTTTATATTAGAGCTGCTAAAACAGAATCTGGCATTAGAGCTGTACCAATCGCAGAAAAAATCATTCCATTCTTTCAATATTGGATAGATAGAGACTGCGAATATCTAATTTGCTCACCTGAAAGTAATCATTTTTTGTATCAAAATTATTACGATAGCTATTGGAAGCCACTGATGGAGCAACTAGGTATGACTCACCGCCCTCATGATACCAGACATACTTGTATTAGTATGCTAGCAGTCGCTAATGTAAATGATAAAATCATCAAAAAAATTGTTGGACACAAAGGGCAGAGTGTTACAGAAAACGTATATACGCATTTTGAGATAGAAGAGCTTTTAAATGCGATTAATAAAATATAGTAATAAAATATAGTAATGAAAAAAGCATCAGAATCCTGATGCTTTTTACTTCGCTTTATCTAAAAAACTTTTGAGATAGCATATTTAACTTGCTTTTGGGTAAATCCCTCATATTCTAATTGTTCTGTAAGGTTCTGCTTTGAAAAGCTACTTGATTCTAAATATGATTTAGCCTTTAATAATGCTTGTTCGTTCCAATCAGCTTCACAATTTTCAGCCGCATACTCTGCATCTTCTTTTTCAAATCCCTCATATTCTAACTGTTCTATAAGACCTTTCTTTGAAAAAGAACTTGATGACAAATAAGATTCCGCCTTTGTCAACGCTTGTTGTGTCCAATCAGCTTCACAATTTTTAGCAGCATATTTTGCATCCTTTTTACTGAATCCCTCATATTCTAATTGTTCTATAAGTCCCTTCTCAGAAAAAGCACTCACTGATAAATACGATTTCGCTTTCGACAAAGCGTTTATTCTTTCTATACTTAGTTCTTTAGTAGTTTCCTCTTCTGTAATTTTTTTTGTTTCAGTAGCTTCCTCTTCCGTATCTTCTTCTGTTTCATCATAATTATATAATTCTTCATCTGCTTTTTGAATAGCATCCATTGCTATTTTAGACAACACACCTGAATAATCATAATTTTTAGATGAATCCAGCCACATCATAAATGTATAAAAATCATTATAATAGTTTACAACATATATTGTAACATCAAAAGTTTTTTCATCTACTTTTTTAGTAGCATATACAGATAAACATGGATAAGATTGTATTGTTATTGTCTCTTTACTTTTAACATCAAATTCTTCTACTATTCCATTTGTAAATGCTTCAAAATCTTCCTCACTATTGCCTTCATCAAAACAAGATATCCCAAACATACTTGTAGTTTCATCTGTATTTTCTCCATAATAATCAGGATAGAAAAAGTTTATACCATCCTCATCTTCATTGTATTTCCATGATGATGGAATCGCAACTGTTATTTCTCCTACTTCATAGTCCTTTGTGTCTGCCATAAGGTCATCTAAAGAAAATTTTTTAGTTTCTTTTGACTTATTGATTACTGTGCTTTCACTTTCTTTTTTGTAACTACTAGTTCCACATGCACATAATGAAAATGCAATAAAAATTGGTAGAATAAGATAAAATATTCTTTTCATAAACGTCTCCTTCTTTTGCTTAAATTTATTAAATATTATATCATTTTTAGTAAATCAAATATATACATATTTCTACCAAAAAAGGAGCATCACTTTTAGTAATACTCCCTATTTAAAAACATCTCATCGCTTTTTGATTTTCTAACTCTTCAATTTGTTTACCTAGCCAGTTATATATGGATTTGGCACTTTCCTCATTTAATACAATACCAGTGGATATATAACGAATGACATTATCATCAAGATTTTCTGGGTCAATTTTAACAACACCTCCCAAAGTGCCATCAGGATTAATCGAATTAGTTACTGAATTAGGTACAGCCATACGTTCTAAGTAAAAATTTGCGATTATTTCACCTTGAGTAGACATTCCTCCAAATGCACCATTACAATAGACTGGATTATAATCTTCTGGAAAAACATATTTGAATCTAATTTCACGTTGCTCACTCATTTTTATTACTCCTTTCCGATACTCCTATTATACACAAAAAGTTACGAAATTCAATGTAAATTTTGTAAGTTACGTGTAAGTTATGTGTAAGTTACCGCCCATTATTTGTATCATTTTATATTTCCCTAAAAACAAAAATACCTCGAAAACACAAGGTTTTCGAGGTATGCACATTTCCATTTTTTTGAAATAATTATCTAGTAAAGAACTGTAAATCTTTTAAAAATAAGGGATATTTACAAGATTGTAAGTTATGTGTAAGTTATTCCTACCTCAGTATAGTATTTCACTATCCTTCATTTGTTAAAATTATTGTCGATTATTTTTTGAAAAATATACGTATTTTATGTATTTTTGCTTGACAATACGTAAAATACGTGGTATTATATATTTGTAAGGAGGAAAACAAATGAGATTCCGAGAAATACAAAAAATTATTCTCAAAGACGGTTGGGAGTTGGATAGAACAGCTGGTTCGCATCACCAATATAAACATCCAACCAAACCCGGAATAGTAACTATTCCAAATCATAGAGGCGATATTCCACCAGCAACTATCAAATCTATACTTAAACAAGCCGGTCTCAAATGAGACCGGTTACATCCAAAACGAAAGGAGTTTTACTATGAATTATATTTATCCTGCTATTTTTTATCCTGAAGATAACGGTCAATACTCTGTCATCTTTCCAGACCTCAATGATTTAGCAACCTATGGTAATGACCTTACTGATGCGTTTGCAATGGCACAAGAAGCTTGTGGGTCATATTTATTTGCTTTACTACGTGATGGTGAAAAGTTTCCTACTCAAACAGCACTTGGTTCTATTTCAAAAGATAAAGACAATGCATTTATCAACTTAATCTATGTCAATCTCGATGAATACGCTCGTGCATATGGCGATAAAGCAGTTAAAAAAACTTTAAGCATTCCTGCATGGCTTAATACCGCATGTGAAAATTACAATATTAATTATTCTAAAGTACTTAAAGAAGCATTAATTAATAAATTGCAAGAACATGATACTATTGATTAACTAAAATATAATTCTCGGAATCTATAATATAGTAAAGGCAGTACATATTTTGTACTGCCTTTTTAGCTTTATAGTATCTGTACGTACTTTTTGTTTAAAGATATCCATCCTGCTCCAGACTTAAGTTTTCCCCAAGTGCCTGATTTGGCAGTTTGAACAATCGTAAAAACTTCATTTTTATGTACAACGCAATTGATTTTGTTGCTAGTTCCTGCTGTTGCTCTTACATTTAAATCTTTGGATACGATTTTAACTTTGAATGTCCCTGCTTGGCTTTCTTTCTCATTTGTAGAACTGGATGCAGAGCTATCTTTTAGTTTTTTACTTACATCATCTCTAAAGTCTTTCATGGTTTTACCAAAATTTTCAAAATAACTATCTGCATCAGAATGATTAGATGCATATCCAGCGTCGTGAGCTTCAGCATGAGAAACTATACGACTTACAGGAATATTATATTCTTTACATAATTTAGCACACCACGCAGTGGCAAGTTCCCAGCATTGGTTAAAATACGTTCTGTCTGTTCCATTTTCTTCGCAGATTTCAAACTGAAAGCCGTCATTATTGTAACTACCCTTTTTGCCAGAACCACAACCCCAGGGGCAACAATTATCAGGAAGCGTTTGAACGGCTACAGCTTTCTTTAATTTTTGCGAATACCCAATCATGCCATTAACGCATTTCGACAAGGACTTATTGCCCTTATTCCAGTGGTTCGATGAAACCGTACCCAGTTCTTTCATGTCGACATATCGTGTAACGTTTTTATTGTTACATCCTGTGGAATGAACAACAATTCGCTTCGGTGTCATTTTACTATATTTTAAGTAACAACGGTTTTTAGTTAAGTAATGCTTAAAAATCTTAAAAATACTCATTCTTTCCACCTTCCTATCTTTTAACAAGAAATTTTTGTAAAGAATCTCTTATTTTCTTCATATCTTCTATACCATTTCCAGTAATATTATGATTTAAAATTTCAAATAAGCTTTGAAGAATCAAGCGATTTGTTTCTTCAATCTCTTTCAGACGCTTATTATCAGAATCCAAAAACTTATCATGCTGTTCTAGCTTTGCCCTAATATCATCATTGGGTCTTCTAATTTCCTTTGCAATCTTCCAAAGACCCCACAGACCACCAATAAAAGAGCAGAGCCATATGATTTGTTCAGATGTTATTGTAAATTCCATTTTTTAATCAGTTCCTTTCTTTCCTTCAACAAAATTGCTATACGCTTCATGTAAACCTGTTGATGCGACTCCCATCAATGCTCCATATACAATCGTTTCCACTGAAATACCATCAACCATTGCATTTAAAATTGCTCCAGCAATTGCCAAAATGCATGGAATATTATCATTGGAGATATTTTTAAAAATTGTTGTATGCTTAATAATATAGCCTAAAGTTAAGCAAGCTACTGTTACCACTAATGTGAAATGTTCTGTTAATACTGTAAAATCCATTATTCCTGCTCTCCTATCTTTGTCTTTAATACGGTTATTTCTACCGTATTATTTTCATCCAAATCTACCTTAAAAATAATTTCTGCTGGATTATTTTCTGCATTTATTTCATAATCAACGCTTTCTACTAACGCTATACCATTGACATTAATTAGCAAGATGTCACTTGCTTCATATACATAGCTTTCCATGTCCAAATTTATAATTTTCGTAGCCTGAACAGTTGTATTGTGAACTTTTCGATACTTTTTAATGTAAGTATCTACATTTAGCTTATCTGTTAATGTCTTGAACCAAGACTCAAAAAGACTAGTCTGCTGCTTCTGCCAGTTCGACATCGCTGCTAACTGTTGCTGATATGCTGCCTCGTATTGAATAAACATCTCACTTGTATCTAATTGCTCTACCAACCCAGTAACTAGCCCACATATATCTGTATTTGCCCTTACATCTTGTATATCTGCCTGTGTAATACTTGTTGCTCCTCGCTTTGCCAGCACATACGCTAGACACAATTCTTTTATAGTCTGCGTTCTTGTTACTGCTGGTTTCACTGGACTACTTGCCGGTACGCCGTCTTTAGCTAGCAAGGTAATAGTACGTGCAGTATAATCTAATCTAGCAACAATAGCCGTATACCTATCTAGCGTTACGTGTGCAGGATTAATTGTAATTGGATAAGCAGCAGTATTTTTTAACCATTTACAATCAATTAATAATCGTCCAGGGCTTACTTGCACTTGCATTCCTGTACCTGCTTTTACTTGCATCCCGTTACCTATGTCTGCATATACACCATCACTCACTAGTCCTTCAAAATATGTACTCATTTGGTCTGCATTATAAGTACGGTCATATGTTCCATCACTCTGTTGCATTGCATCAAAGAAGCCATATGTAATAGCCATTTATCACACCTCCCATGTGCTGAAAGTAGGAACGGTTGTTATTCCATTCTCATCTTCACTTTCTATAATCTCAATTATATGAGGTGTAGCACTGATACCATATTCATTCTGTACTTGTACCACATCTCCTAAAAAATAATCTTCATTTAACACAAAATTTCCATCATGAATCAAATTCCCATCAAATCCATCATTATAAGTAGCATTTAGCTGGTCTTTTCCATAATCTCGCAGTAATTTCATGTATTGTTCCACTGTAATAATAGCTCCATTACTAGAAACACTAGAACCATCAATATACATTTCATAGCGTTCTAGGCCACTAGCATCTCCAATAGAAGCCGTCCTCTGATTAACACCTTCTCCTTCTCCACCTATTAACGCTGCATTTTTAAATTCGCTATAGTCTTTCGTATAATTTGAAGTAAGGAAATTATCATACTCTGGAGAAAATACCACCGGTGTGACATCTTTCTGTCCATAAGAACGATTTGTTCCTTTTGATAATTCGAAAACGAACTTACCTTTCTCAATAGCTACATCCCAGCCAAAATTATAAGTATTTCCAATACTTTCAAGCCATTCTGCAATATTTTCACCAAGCAACTGCAATTCTACAACTTCGGTAATACCTGCTACCTTTCCTAATACAAAATTAGGAATTTTTCGTTCAGTATTTCCCGGCTTTATAATATTTTCTGTAATGATTTGGCGAATACTGGATTCAATATTGCCTTTTTGATTTATCTGCTGCCAAATAATACGATTCCCTACAATATTTTTAAGACCTTTACCTGTTACTGTAATTGTGTTTCCATTCTCCCAATCGGAAGAAATCACAATTTTCTTTATCTGCATTACATTTGCAAATCCATTTTCTGTCCTATAGGTAGACTTACATAGCAATCGGTTTTCCTGCAACAAGTTTACATATTCTTGCGTTGCTGGAACAACCAATTCAAATTCACCTTGTCCGAACCACTGCATGGTCCAAATACAACTTTTATAATTGTCTATCACATCCAAAATGTTAGCGTTTAAATCTAATACATATATTTCCATATCTACACTCCTTCAAATTGGTTATTGATAATGAAAATACATTGCAACCTCTCAACACCTTCATCTGCTTCATATGTAAACAAATTGTCGCCGGGTGATAATTTAAACCAACTAGAACTTGCTTGTAACGTTCCTATTACATTGATTTGCTCACCGTCACGCAAAAGCCTAATTGATTTTTCTTTCATCCTGGTATTAATATCAATTTCATCTCCAGCTTGCATTTGTACGTTTAAAACGATTCGTTCTAAGGTTTGTGCATTGTAGATTTTAGGATTCTTAACTGCTCCACTTGCAAGAAGCTTTATAAGCATACCTGTTTCAACATCTCCATGGTTTATGATATTGGTTTCTTTCGCTAATGTCAGAATCGAAAATGGAATCGGATTTTTAATTGAAAATGGAAATCTAAACTTTCTTTCTACCGTTAGCATCTCTTCTATAGTCTCTTCTCTAGCGTTAAATAAAGCCATTGGACAATCTATTACAATCTGAACTGTTTGCTTCTGCGAAAAGTATTCCACTGTCATTTTCTGTACGTATCCATCAATATACACATCTCTTGTAGAATTTTTATAGTATAGGCGAATCGGATATTTTGTCTTAAAATACTTGTATAATTCTAGCCTATTAGTTTCTGCTGGACTGTTAACCGCTAATGTAATGGTTATCTGCCTATCATTCAAATATGAACTGTTATAGACAGAACCATCTACATTAGCATTCTTGTTGGTATTGATAGTAGCTTCAGGAGGATACAATCCATCAACTTCTGTGATGCTGTATTTAGGATTGTGAGTAAGTTCTAATTGCTCACCATATTTATTTTCAACAATTAGCGTATACATTTCTTTCTCCTTATTGTGTCATAGCCTTTAACATAGATACTTGTTGCCTTCTAGCTCGATACGTTTCTAATGCTGAAAGAGATTTAGGGCTTGTGTTATTCTGCACTAAATTGTAATTATTGATAATCGTTTGATTAGAAGATGTACATTTGCCAACATTAGCAGCGTTTACATTTCCCTTCATTGCTCCCAATTGAATCGAATCAAATGGTTCAGCTATGCTATTAATAAACGCTCTTGCATCCTTTCTAGCTTGTCTGATACTATCAACAATACCATCTCCAAATCCTAGACCAACAAAATTACCAAGTTCCCTCGTCACTCTGGAAGGACTATGAATCTTTAAGTCTTTCTTAAATGTATCTACCATACTTTTAATCATGGTTTTCACCGTCTTAGTCATATAATCGGTATTGCCTTTTAGACCTTTTACAAATCCCTTCATAACCTGGTCTCCTAGTTTTTCTAACTTTGAAGGCAGACTTGCAAAAGCTTTTTTAACTTCTTCGTTATAAGCTTTTTTAATATTTTCAAAATCTTTTTGATAAATCTTCTTTGATAAACTTTCCGTTATTTTATTTTTGTTGTCATATGCATCAGAGTATTCTTTTAATTCTTTATCACTCATTGCTAAAAGTCTATCTACAAATGCACTTCCCTCATCGATATCATAATTTGTTATCTCATCAAATAAATCAGCTGATACTTTATTTTTAATCTTTTGAAGCTTATTTGCATAATCTTGAATTTCTTTTGTTTGCTGCTTGATATCATTTACTGTCATAATTCCAGCACTGGAGATATCAAATAGACTTCCAGCAGATTTTAATTTACTTATCAGATTATCTTGTTTCTCAGTCAATGCATCGTATTTTGCTTGATATTTATCACTAATTTCATTGATGGTGTCATTGATTAGGTCTTGAGCTTTGCTCTGGTACTCACTTAATGCAGTAGACAACTCGGATAACATCTCCGATGAAGCATTCTGATAAGCCTCGTTAAAGGTCTTCTGGTCTTTTACTAACTTCTTATAATTTGCAACTTGCTTTTTAGCAGCACTCATTTTAGCAGATTCGGTTTTCATGGTTTTCTTGTCTGCACTTGCTATATTCTTTTTAGCTTTATCGTATGCACTTTTAGCAGTATCATATTGCTTTTGATACTTGGATTGTTTAGATTCATAACTAGATAATTTGCTCTCTAATTCACTTAACTTTTGATTATTCTGATACTGTGCTTTTGCATTAATATACTCTACTTTTTTACTTATACTATCTGAAAATGTCTCATTCGCTTTACTTTGAATATCGCTAAAATTATTTAATTTTAATAACTCCTTACTAACTTTAGTTACTAAACTTTTAGTTATATTAACTAATGATTTTTCTTCGTTTGAAATGCTCTTAATATATCCTTTCACAAAGCTTTTGCCTTGTTGGTAAAGCGAATTTTTAGGTGGAGTAGCATTTTTAATAGCTTTAATTCCTAAATCTCTTGCTGATTTAATTACTAATTTGCTAGTAGATACTATACCATTTGCATATCCCATACCAAAATATCTACCGCTTTTATAGGTCACTTTAGATGGGCTATGCTCTTTTTGCGTTTTACGAATTGCATTAATTGCAGCATATGCTATAGCCTTCGCTTTGCTGATTACATTACCCAACAATGACCCCATACCATTAATAAATCCTCTTACCAGGTTAGCACCACTATTATATGTAGTAGTACTACCTCCATTAAGATTAGTGGTCGTAGTACTTTTAATTTCTTTTGAAGTTCTCGCAACATTACCTTTTTGCGATGCCATACCTTTATTGTAACTTACTACATTATCCTTACCAGTTTTAGACATACCTTTGGTATTTTTAGAACTCTTAGCTGTTTCATCTCCTAGTGTCTTACCAACTTTATTACTTTTACCTTTTTGTGCTTCAGCACTCTTATTATAACTATCTGCGTTAGATTTACCGCTTTTAGCCATCTTAGTCTTGCCTTTGCTTGAACCTTTAGCAGTTTCATTTGCGATAGCTTCTCCAGCTTTACTAGCAGTAGTTTTTCCATTCAATATTTTTTTGACGTATGAATTTATAACGTCATCACCTATTTTTTTATTCTTTGATACCGCTTTTATGAATGATGTAGCATCTGATATACGTTCACTTGCTTGTTTGACTGTAACCTTGCCTGTTAAAATACCATTTGATAAAGATTTTGGAATCTCTATCCCTAATTTTTCAGCATCTTTAACCAACTTAGAATCTTTAAAAACTGATAAATTTTCCAAATTTTCAATAGCCTGTTTAGCAGTTAATTTACCATTAGAAATCGCAGTAGCTAATGCAGTAGGAATCTTTTTCCCGTCAATACCTGCTTTTTTTGCTAATTCTGTAAAATCAATAAGATTTTGCATACCTTTAACTGTAGTAGGAATAACATATTCTCCGTTTTTCATTCCTTCGCTTATTGCTTTGGGAATTTCTAATCCTTTTTTTCGCATCTTTTCAGTTATTTGTGATAACTGCATTTCAATCGTACCGGTCTCATACTTTTCAGTAGCATATTGTTCAGTTTTATTATATTCATCATTTAAAGACTGTAATTTCTTTTTATTATCTTCAATTGCCTTATTCGTATCTTCTAATGCTTTTTTCTTATTTGCTTCATTCTGCATAGCTTTAAGGTAATTGTCATAATCTTTTTTCTTAAAGACAACATCTTTACGCTCATATTGTTCTTTAGCTTTTTGCGTTTTTTCAACTGCATCTTTATAGGCCAACTCATTATCTGCTTGTTGTTTAGATAAATTTGCCTGCTGCATTTCTGTATCTACAATATCACTTGCAATAGTTTCAAGATTTGTTTGTGCTGCTTTAGCTAAAATTAAATCTTTCTGTGCTTTAATTTGCTCTCGAATTGCATCTGTAGATTGATTTAGTTTATCTTTTTCATCATCATACTGAAGGTTTAAATCTGGCATAATATCATTTAATTTTTGTGTATATTCAGCCAATAATTTCTTTTGTCCAGTACTTTTCTCTTCCACTTCTAATAATGCAGAAATACGGTCAAAATAAATATCTGCTTGCTTATTTTGTGTTTGAGCTTGTTGATTATTATTTTCCCTCTGTTCACTATTAGTATCTAATGTATCATTTAATTCTTTCTGAGCATCTATCAAATTATTTGTAGCAATAACATTTTCGTCTGCCTTTTCTCTTGCTTTTTCTGTAGCTTTTCGATATGCAATAAATGCGGCAGTACCAGTTGCAAGTACTGTAGCAACCAAACCTACTGGATTACTTGCAATTGCAAGACCTAGCAATTCAATCGAAGTAATCAATGTACCTATCGCTGATGTTGCAGCACCTACAATAGAACTAATATTTAATACTAGCAAAGCTGTGCCAATTGAAGCTAAAAGCGAAATAATAATAGGTATATTCTGTGGAAACCATTCGCCAAATTTTACTAATGCCGATAACACTGGACCAGCTATTGGTTCTACAATGTTGATTAATAATCCACGTTTAATAGTTTCTATATTATTTGCAATCGTATCTAAACGTGTATTTTTAACTTCATCCATTGTTCCTTTAACATCTTTAAATGTATCACCAACGGTAGTAAGAGACTTAACAACTTTAAGATTAGCATCTTCACCCATTGTTCCAAATGCGGTTGATGCAAGTGTTAAAGCTTTCTGCTCATCTTTGCAATTTGAAATATCCTTAACAATAGAATCAATGACATCTTTCATAGTACCTTTGCCATCTTCCCAGGCTTTATATGCCTTTTCAGTTTCTTGGCTCCAGATACCTGTACCATCTATCAATTTTTTAGTCTTTTTATCGTATTGTGCCATAGTTTTTCCTATGCTACCATCACCTAAACGATTTTTAATCTCATTGATAGAATCATTAACTTTGTCTAAGTTATAAGCTCCACCTTTAGTGCCATTTTTAAGCAGCTGAAAGTATTCTTCTGCAGTATAGCCAGCTTGTTGAAAATTACCAGCATATTCAGCAATATTGTCACCTAATTCATCTGTATAATCCAAACCTTCTTGGCTACCTTTTGCAAATAAATCAAAAGCTTCTTCTACACTAATACCAAAGTGTTGCATTAAATTCTGCACACCTCTAGTAGTTTCTGCAAAATCCGAACCAAATACTTCTTCTAGCGTCATTGCATTTTCTGTCAGTTTTTTAATCTTACTAGGGTCTGTTTCCTGCGTGGTTTGTTTAATATAGGCCATTTTATCGCCTATATCACCTAATGATTCACCATAATTATTTTTATACAGTATATCCATTTCCTTGGAAAACTTTTTCATCTCACTAGCACTTGCACCTGTCTGTGCTTGAAATTTTTTATTAACGCTATCAGCTTCACTGATAAAATTCTTCAATGCATCTATGCCACTTTTGATAACATCCCCTACTAAAGAAGCAATAGCACCTTTAATTATCGTAAATCCATCACTAGCATTTTCTGCACTATCTTCTACATTATCTAAATTACGTGCTAATTCTTCACTTGTTTGACTAGCATTTTCTAACCTACTTCTATTTTCTCTTAATTCATTAGATAATGCCTGTATTTCGCTTGCACATTGTCTAGCTTCTTCGGTTTCTCTTCCCTGTTCTAATACAATGTCAGAATAACGTTCTCTAAGCGTATTTAACTCATTTTCTTGTTTGTTAATTTCTTCTCTTAGGCTTTCACTTGCTGTTGCGACATGATTAGCTTCATCTCTCATGTCATTAAGCTGTTGTGTGTACTGAGTTAACGTTGTGTATGTTCTCTGTACTGCTGCACTTTGATTATTGATTTTAATCATCAATTCTTGTGCAGCTCTTGAGTCTTCACCTTGACTTTCAGCTACAAGTTCATATTGTTGCTTTAATGATGCTAGTTTCGTAGTTTCAGCATTTAGAATACTAGTTAGTTGTTTGGTTTTAGCTGAAAGTCCATCTGCACTATTTGCCCAATTATCCATTCCAGATGTAGCAGCTTTAAATTCAGAGTTCACCAATCTTATTTGTCGTTGAGCTTCCTGAAATTCTTTTTTCATTTCAGACAAATCCACTTTTATTTTTGTCGTGCTTTCTTCTTCTGCCATTTTCTCACTTCCTTAACTTAAAACCAATCATCACCAGCTGGTCTTCTACTACTTTTTTGTCCATTTGTTTTTGGAGAATTACTCTCTCTAAGTTGCATTGCTCTAACATCTGCATATAATTCTATTACTTCGTGAAATGTTCTATTATCAATTTCATACGGTGAAAGTGCTGGAAACTCTTTACATAATTGATAATTAATATTAAATAAAACTTCAAAAAGCGGAGTATCATCTACCCCGCTTTCTAGTTTGGGTCCTTCGGAATTGTCAAAATCTCTGAAAATGAAGATTTTAACATTGCTAGAACAACAGGCACTAGTTCATTTAAATTTACATTATCCCAATCATCTTCTTCCATATCTGGAAAACATTTACTTAAAATACTCGTTAATTGTTCCCACACATCACTAATAATCTGCAATAATGTTCCTGTATCTTCTACATCATCTATTTTTAAAAGTTTCATCAGCGAACGAATTGTTTTAAATTTCAAACTAACAGTATGTGCGATACATGTTTTTACTACATTTTCATCTTCATCATACACATTTAATCTTAATTCCACGATAGCCTCCCATATTACAAGTCACTCGGTTAATACTTCCGAGTGACTATCTTTATTTACCTGTTTATTACACTACTTTTGCCTTTACAGTATCTGGTGTCTGTACTTTATCAAAGAAAGTAGAAACATCTGCTAACCCTAGACCTGTATCTACATTAACTGCTCTTGCTGATTTACCCGTCTTAGTAAACTTATGTATTGTAGAAATACCAGTGTAGGTAATTTCCTGTCCATTTGCATCTGTTCCGTCGTCCTCTGTAGCATGAGTTGAGTCAGGAATTGTAAATGTTCCTTTTTCTCTCCACACATACACTTCTGTTCCATCGGTTTTCTTGGTTTTGTAGCCGAATGCATAATAGCTAGGCTCTCTTTCCTGTTCTACCAACATTCCTGTAGTTTCGTCATAATACTGACCGGTAATTTCAGCCTGAATATCCATTGGAATCGCAGAACTATTAATTGTAATTTCATCTGAACCTGTAGAGCTTACAATTACTGCTGGAATATTATCATAATAATGCGTTTCGTTTGAAGATTCTGTACTCTTAGCAATCTCCGATACACCTACAAAATCTTTTACTTCACCAGTTTCAAAAGCTTCCGCATCATCTTTTGTCACTTTAGCGTATACCGCATCGGATACGCCTCTGTATTCTACAATTTTTTTATCTTTTTTAGCCATTTATATCTCCTTTATAATTGCAAATATAATACATTCATACCTCTTCCGATATGTGTTACTTCATCCGAGGCTACATCATAACCTTTCCCAGATATAATAAAGCCTCTTTCTTTTAATCGTTGTCTTGCATCCGCAAGCACACGATAAGTTTGTTCGGGGTCTGTGCTATAAAAATTCACATCAAAATCCCATTCTGTGCCATGCTCTGTATTATCATAGTGTGCATGGTCCGTACTGTCGTTGTTCCAGAAGGTAAAAAAACTTTCTGGATAAGTTTCATCAGCTAATAAGCTTCCTTGTCTACGTACAGGAAAGCCAAATGTCATTAGAACCTCAATTAATTCATCTTCCATCTTACCCTCCCATATAATCTTGGATGGCATCGTTAAAAATATCTATCATATCTTTCTCTATCTGCTTCATATATCGTTTGCTCTTATATATTTTTTTGAGCTTTTGATTAGGCTTCATTCGTGGAGTGCCAGTAATCAGATAACCACCTGCACCAGGTTTACTAAAATCAAACCCAACACAAACTTCTGCTTGCATCCCATTCCACCTGACAGAAGTATCTGTATTGATAGAATCTTTGGTATCACCAGTAGAAAACTTACCGCCTGCTGGAAGATTTCCACTAGACATAGCTTCTATCGTATCTTCTGTAATCGTCTTTGCTGCTTGTGATAAGGCATCTTCAACTACAGGTATTAGATTGACTTCCAATCCATCCAACTTCTCCAGAAGTTCTTCAAATCCTTTGGTTTCTAGTTTCAAGCTATTCTTCCCCATCACGCACCTCCTTTGATGCGTTTGGCCTTGAACTTACAATATTGATGTCTCTGCTCAATATCTTCTGGTTCATTAATGATTTCATATACCGCTCCACTTTCTGCTAATCGAATTTGGCAATCGGATTTGATATCCGGTCGGTAGTAAGTATCCACATTGGCAGTATCTTCAATTACATAAATATCATTTATATTTCTCTCTGTACCGCCATAAGTCTTAAAGCTGCACCAAATCAAGTCGCTATCTGTGTAGGTTTTCTTTGACACTCCTTTGACAGTGGTGTATTGAGGACTCATCAAAATGACTGGTGTAATAAATGCCGGTGGTTTATAACTACTCATCTTCCCGCTCCTTTTTTAAAGCAAGTTGTGTTGCACGTTGGAAAAAGTAGGAAGAAAAACCACTTCCATATACCCATAGGTCGAACACACCACGAGTAACAACACCAATTACTTCATTTGTCTTTAAGATTTTCTCATCTACACCTGCATCTGCTAAGAAGTCTTTTACATCTTGAATATACCCTGATAAAATACCATCTTGATATTCTCCTGTTACACCCATTCGTTTTTTAACTTCTTCTAATAATTCTGCATCTGTCACTCGTGGTCACCCCTTACTCTGTCTTTTTCTTAATAATATAGCAACCAGTTGGATCTAAGATTTTACCATCAACAATCGTTAATCCTTTATTTACCCATTCATTCTTATCTTCATCAAAGTAACGCTTAATACCAAACGCTAAGTTCGTGTTAATTACGTAGTCTGTTGGATTCCAATAAATACCAACCACTGTATCATTTTCTGCGGTGTCAAAATCTGACACAACATCTGGCTCTACCATTGTGACTTCACGCCCATAGAATCTTCCATCACTTGCACCTTCAGCAACGACTAAATCTGTTGCTTCACGAAATACTGGTCTGTTGTTGGTATCTTTCATAGTCAACAACTTACTTTCTACCGTTCCTGCTGTGAAAATAAACTCGCCTTGTTTTCGCTTAGATAATGGAATTGCTGCAAATAGTTTCTTTCTCCATGCGGTCCAGTCAGAAAATTCTTCTTCTGTAAATTCAATTACATGACCCGGCTGACTTGTCACACGGGTGTCTTTTAAAATTCCTAGCATCTGACCAGCACCAGTACCATTTACAATGCCCTTGTCCATAGCTTCTACGTAAGCTTCTGTCATTACCTTTACCACTTCTTCTTCAAATACAGCAAGTGATACAACCTGTGAAAGCAAGGTCTGCGATACACGAATCTCACCCATATTGTAGGAAAATTCAACGTATTCTTTTACATCTCCAGCTTTCTGGCGAGCAGATGGAGTAGTCTCAGTAATCCACTTAAAATTAGCTTTTAAGTCAGAAATTGGAAATTTAACACCACCTTGAACGTTTAACTTACGGACTTTACTATAAAGCTGTCCATAGACTTTGGATACTTTCTTAACAAATTCATTCATAATTGTGGTAGGAATGATAGCTCCTAAGTCTGCTGTTACTGTAGGTCCTGCATCTCCACCAGCTCGTTTAACTAGGCTTTCTGGAATTGGTTCACCCTTCTGCATAAAATTCTTAAATGCAGTTCGGTATTCCATGGTTGCATAAGGGTCATCATTTCGCTGATTTGGATGTGTAAATGTTGCTAATGGAATACCACCATTAACCTGTGTAATACCTGTTGGTGGGTTATTTCTTGATTCACCTTCTCCGCCTTCTGGATTAGATGGTGTCGGTTCGTTGCCTTCATCATCTGCTGCAATTGCATCTAATTCTTCCTGCGTTTCAGCAATCTCTTCATTGCAATCTTCTAACTGCTCATTAATACTTCTTACCTCTGCTGCATCCTGTGATGCTAAAGCTCTCTGAGTTAATTTTGTCTTTTTGGCTTGTAATCTTGCAAGACGTTTCTCTAAAATTTTCTTTCTGTTCATTTAAATTCTCCCTAGAATTTTAGTTTTTTCTTTTAATAGTTCCAATTCATCATTGTCCAATGATTTTTGCTCTTGGCTTCTTGCTATGTCCACAGTTTGACGGGCATTATCCAATGCCTCCTTGCTTCGAGCATCTATTTCAGTTGCATCATAAGCTGGAAATGTTACCGCACTTACTTCAACAACTGTACTAATATCTTTAATATGTCGAATCGGATGGTCGCTATCTAAGTCTTCCCACTCTTCATCACGAATCCCAAACATGAAGCTCATACCCGATATATCACCGCGTTGTACAGCACTGTATAAGGCTCTTGCTTCTGAATTATTTTCAGTATCCAGTGTTACCCTAATACTTAGTCCTTCATTATCAACCGTTAATTGCATAGTGCTGTTACCATTATTTCGTCTGGACCTTGCAAGTGGTATTTTACTTATATCATGGTTTACTAAAAAGCGGACGTCCGTTAAATCGGTATTATTTAACGCTCCAGGTTCAATAATTTCATCAAACCAACCCAAATCAGTTCGACTATTATAAACAATCGGTCTACCAGTAATGATATTCCCCTGCTCGGTTTCTTCTGCACGAACTTCAAAACTGTAAGAACGTTGTTCTAACTCTTTATTATTTTTCTTCGCCATTTTCATCACCTTCTTTTGTCTTTTTACCAACTTGATATCGTGCTGCTATATCTACATCTACCCAATTTAGACTCATGTATCGTTTGCCTTCTAACTCCGGAAGGGGTCGTAAGCCAAATGCTACACGTTTTTCATTTTCATAGATACTCCCTGTATTAGAAAGCATATTAACCATTTCAAGTGTTTGCTCGACTGTCATAAATATTAGATCCCTAGGATATAATTTTATTGCGTTTCCATGTGATTTTTCACGCTCTGAAAACAATTTCTTAGTAAATCCTTGCGAAATTGAGATAATTAATGGTTCTAATGTCTTTTGATAAAACGCTTCGTATTGTGCTTTCGTGTAGTCTCCTATTAAAATTGATAGCGGTGTACCAAAATTTCGTAAAATCTTATCATCTACAAATTTTAATGTTGCTTCATCTACAAATTGCACTTCTTTTTCAATCGGAATATATTCGCTTTTAAGGTCTAATGGAAGGAATCCGCTTTCAGAATGTTTTAACTTTTCCTCTAATTCTTTTAACGCTAATTCGGTTTTGCCATCGTCCAGCATGGTATTGTATTTTATTATACCATTGACGGAATAGCCTGCTTTCATTGCTTTTGCTACACCATCTAGCAATATTTTATTTAGTTCTAATGTCTGTAATAATGCATGATGATTAGGCTGGCCAGTAGCATCACCGCCCATAAACTCATTGACAGAATAGTTATATCGAATGTGGATAATATTCTCATACGGTATGGTTGTTTCAAAATCATTTTCAAAACGTAATTTTACATAGAGTCTTCCTGTTCCATCTTCAATAAAATCCACTTGGGTTGGTTTTATTGGATATAAAGCTTCATATCGTCTTTTTTCATTTCCTTTTTCATCTATCCATACATCATACACTGGAAGAACAAACGCATTGTAATTCAGTAGTAACAACCATACGATTTTTTCTAAAAATTCGCTGGTAGTCATTAATGGATTTGGATTATTTAGAACATTTTGAACGCTACTTTTCATTGGTACCGGGTCATTGTCTTTATATCGTATATGGGTGGGATTGAGTTTTTTCATTTCATCTACTATGCACTTACAAGCCTGTTGGACAACATCAGATGCGTAAATATCATTGCCAAATTGGGAAAAGATTGGCATATAGCCATTCAAAGTCTGTGCGTAGTTATATCTTTTTGGTTCTTTTCTTCTAAAAATATCAAGTAACCCCATATCAATCACCTCCCACCTTCTTATTTTTACCTATCATTACTTTAAAATCTGTACGGTACCTTCTATACATTTCATATAAAATTATTAAACTTACTGCTCCATCAATACGCTTCGGGGCTTCTTGCTTCACACATAGGCATTGCCCCTTGCTGTCAACCTTGATTCCTGCATTACTGAAGCACCATTTATCAACTAAATTTTCATTGTAATTGATTAACTGATGCTTAAAGTCCGCTTCACAGAGCTTCATTGCGTTACTAAGCGTTTGTGCGTTTTGAAGAATCATAACCAAATCCGAATCTTCATCACCAGTACGCTGCCAACCATACATTCCCATTTGATTTATCCAATCCTTTGCAAAGCGTTGATCATAACCACATTTCCACAATTTAATGCCATGTTGACTGTAAAGCGTATAAAACCAATCTGCTACTACTGCAAGGTCTACGTCATTTCCTTCTGTAATCGTAAGTACTCCAGCTTTTGCCCACTCTTTATATCTAGCTCCAGCGTTCCAATCATCCGCATCTTCTAGCTTTGATTCTGGTATAAAATAATGCTGGTAAATATACTTCGTAGGGTCATCAGCTTTCATCATTAATACCTTTGCTGATATCAAGTCTGTGGTTTCTGCTAAGTCTACAGCTCCTAAAGCAATACTATTTTTAAATTCTTCCAAATTATATGTAGCTGAATAGTCATAGTCCTCTAAATTTAGCCACGCTTCTGTACCATTTTGCTTGATATTGAAATCTTTGGATAAAACAAAGATACGGTCTGCCTTAGAAGTCCTAGCTATATCTACCTGTTCTTCCAAGTATTCCCATTTCTTAATTTTGCCCAGAGTTGGGTTTGATTTTTCCCACAATCGGTTCTTACGATTGCCCATCCAAACTTCCTGCTCGGAATCTTGAGTATACAACCAAGGCAAGAGTCTTTCTGCTGCTAGACTATCGTCCTCCTTGGTGATAACCTTACGTGCTTTTTCTAGCTCCGCATCCAAATATCCATCAATTACAAATCCTTCAGTAGTAATATTGATAAATTTTGGATTATCTTTTAAACTTTGAGACTGTTCAATGGACTTTCCTATAACATTTGTTTTCATCTCATGAGTTTCATCTACAATCGCAAAATCAATATTTCTGCCTTCTTTATTCTTAGTACGGTCAGATAGCTTGAAAACCTTTGTATTAGAAACCTTATTAAGTATAAAAGATTGATTCTTCTTACTATCCAAATTTTTAGGGTCGTAAAGTCTTCGCATTAAGTCAATTGCATCATAAACGATTCCACATTGAGCATCATCGTTCGAACTACAACAAATATCAGCTCCCGGATTGCCTACAATAAACTCCGCATTTGCCAATGCCGATGACGTTTCCGACTTTGCATTCTTACGTGCTATTAAGAGTAGCAAACGTTTAAATCTGTCAAAGCCTGTTTCAGACATCTTAAATGAATAAAGCGTCTCTATGAAAGCCTTCTGCCAAAGCATTAGAACCATAGGTTTATTGTAGAATGGACTCTTCGTTAGCCTTATGCAATTTTCCATAAAGTCCATTCTAAGCATGGCCGCATCGGTGTCATAATAATATCTGTCATTATGGAAGTCTTCCGCTAGATTGTCTAGCTCCTGCCACAGTTCTTGACCTATCACAATCTCACCTGTTCCAGCTTTTGCTCGATACTCTAAAAGAAAACTGTTGTCAGGTGTCCATATCTTTTTCTGTTGAATCAACACGACTATTCAACCACTTTCTCAATGGGCTTTCTTCTTCACTCTTATCATCTTTTTCTGATATTGAAACTAACGTCCTAATTGCTGCATTGTATTGTGCAGATAATTGTGTATATTGCCTTGATGCTGGAGTTGCTTTTTGCATACTAGGGTCTTTGGGATTTACTCTAATAAATGGTAACTTCTTCAAATCTTCTAATTGTTCTTCTAAGAAAATAATTCCATCTACTAAGACAGTAAGTCTAGTGTCATGATTTACAATTTTTAATAATTCTTCTCGTCTATTCATTTACAAATTTCCCATCCCAATCAATCGCTTGTAAGGTCGCATCAAGCACTCTAACACTCACAGCTGTACTATCAATCGGTGCAATACGAAAATCAACGGTATCATTAGCCGTTAATTCTAATATGTAATTAGCAAAATTAATTAAAGTAAAATTTCCACCTGTAGCATAAGTAGAGCCATATTTAGCTGTTCTTTCACCGTTTATAAATGGCACAATTTCTACTCTCTTATTAGCTGTTCCCGAATTTACTTCAAATCGCATTTGGAATGAATATATTCCACTCTTATTTATTTTTATCTGATTACTTGAAACTTTTGTGCAAAGCGAACTCAGATTACCGTTTGCAACAGTTGTAAATGCTGGTAAATTCGTATGTGTACCGTTTGTAGTTCCACATTTAGTAGTAGCATTACCATAGCTATTAAATACTCTACCTGATTGTTTATAAATAAATGATGAATCAACCTTACTGTCAGTGTACTTTTTTGCTTCGGTTAATGCATTTGAAATTGACGAGTTAACATCTTCAGGTGCTGGTGTCCAGTCTGTGGGCTTATTTCCTTTTTCAAGTTTAAAGTAGATAACTCCCTCTTTAATTTCTACCGTAGAATAAAAGCCAAATCCAATATATACTTTTTCAACATCTTCATCTAATGTAAATGTAATAGCATTACCAACCCATTTATACGGTATATCAGCTCCATAACTACTATCTCGCCTAAGTCGATAATAGAATTTTCTTGAATCTGTTATCATATTTACATAGTGTTCACTTCCACTTAAACTAAGTGTATACGTACCAGCAAATAGGGAATAATATTCATTCGTATTTAAGGGACCTGTAGGAAAATTATAGAGTGAACCGTAACCACTCGGTGTTTTATTTTCGCCACTTATGGCGATTCCTCCATCACCATTTGGTTCAAAAATAATACCGTTACACACATAGCGAGTACATCTATTGGTTGCTAAATAATTCCTCCCACCTACTTGTATGCTGTCAATCTTTGCTTTTATTTTCGCCCATGTTTTTTTCAATCCGTCATTAGTTAAGCATCCCATACTCCATCATCCTTATACACAAATAGCGTCGATTTCTGCATTAGTAATAGCCGTAATAGTGAAGATTTCACCAAGTGGGTCCCATGCTGAACCGTTCCAAGCTACGTTCATGCCTGCACCGCCGTATTTGCTGGCGGTTTCGATATTGTAAACATCACCCGTTCTTTGTCCTGCGGTTGGTAATTTTGTCGCATCTGCTACACTACCCATGTATTTATACATATTGATAATTTCTGCTTTGGTTGCGTAAGTGCTAGATAAGGTTGCATTGGTTGGTAATGCATCTAATTTTGTTTTATCTGATGATGACATCAGACCATTACTAGAAGAACTTGCTACCCCATATGTAGTATTCGGTGGAACTTGCCATGTACCATCGGACCTTAGATATCTAGTTGATGCTCCTGCCGTTGGTGCTGGTACAAGTCCGTGAGTACCTGCTGCACTAGAAGTTGCACCCTTCATATCAGAATAAGTAGTGTCCTTATCTGCTCCCCAAACAGCTGTACCATCTGCGGACCACCTTAAAATCTGTCCTAAAGAACCTCCGCTTGGAATATGCTTATTTCCACTCGTTGTCGGATGGGTATAATTATTTGCATTTGTTGCAATTCCATCTAATTTAGTTTTGTCTACTGCCGACATTGCACCAGCAGTAGCTTTAGTAGCACCATATACAAAAATAGTTCCAGCAGTTTCACTTTCGCCATCAGCATCCATCAGAACTTCAATCTCTACTTGTTCCTTATCTGCATTTTCATTATTAAAAAATAAAGTTGCCCATCCATTGTTAGAACTAAGAATTTTTGGACTTATTCCTACTGGTGGAGCTGGTACTAAACCATGCACACCTACTGCCGTTTCGGTTGAAGCTTTAAAATCTGTATAGGTAGTATCCTTATCTGCTCCCCAAGTAGCAGTACCATCTGCGGACCACCTTAAAATCTGTCCTGAAGAACCTCCGCTTGGAATATGCTTATTTCCACTCGTTGTCGGATGGGTGTATTTTGTATCTGGTGGAACTTGCCATGTTCCGTCTGATCTAAGATATCTCGTTGCTGCTCCTGCCGTTGGTGCTGGTACAAGTCCGTGAGTACCTGCTGCACTAGAAGTTGCACCCTTCATATCATCGTATGTAGTATTCGCTGGCGTACCCCAAGTTCCATCTGCCTTTAAATACTTTCCTTCATTTCCCTTTGTAGGTGCTGGCACTAAACCGCTTGCACCGTCTGCACTAGCAGTCGCACCCTTCATATTGCCGTAAGTGGTATCTTGTGTGCTAATTGTTCCAGTAGTTCCATCACCTTTGGTATATGTAATGGTTCGACCACTTACTTTTAATCCTGTGATACCTTTGTTAAATAATGTTTTAATCTTATTCCACAAATAAGTAACACCATTATTATCTAAATATGCCATTTTATCACCATCTCTTTCTAATCTAATTTCTGAAACTTTTTATTTACAAATTTCGTCTAACTCTAAGTTACTAATTGTTTCTATGCCTTGTTGCTCGGTCCATATAGTACCGTCGCTTTTGATTCCTACATTAGAACCGCCTTTTACAACTCCTAAGCTAATATCCGTTGCAATTGGTACACCTGTATCATTTCGAGGTGCAATAAGATTTAAAGTATAATTTAAATTATCAATATGACTAATAACTAAATTACCATCAGTGTTTTTAATTTTTGCAATTTTAAAATAATTTCCAATATGGTTATCATCAATTATTCTAAATTGCAAGTTGCCCGTTCCCACATACAACGAAGTAGGAATAGTATATTCAAATATACTTGCATCAATTGTTATTAAATTACCGTTTATTTCTAGCACTGGATTTATTGAAATATCGGATTTAATTTCTAATTCAATACTGTTAGTTGAATCATTAATACTACTAGTCAATTCACAATTGCAATTATCAATTGCATTTATGACTATAATATTTTTCATACGTTACACCTTACCATCCCAATCCAGTGCGAAGCCGTAAATATCAAGAATCTTTGCAAATGTACTACCTGTTTGTGCTGGAAGTATTTTAAAACAAAGTTCCTGTTCTGCTTTAATTGGAATTATATAATTAACAATAATATCTTGTGCACTTGTGCCTGCGTTCGTTACAAGACATCCATAGCCCTTAAGTCTGTTATCATCTAAGAACGGTGAAAGCGTTGCATATTGATTATTTTCAGTTTTAACTGTAATTCGCACTTGAAACGAATATAATCCATCAACCGCAAACTTTCTGGAATGGGTATTTTCCAAATCAGAACTTAATTTTTTTAGCGTTTGATCTGCGTATGCCACTTCGGTGAATGCTGGTAGACTAAAATAAGAATCACTAGGGTTTAACGTTCTTCCAATATTGTTGTAACCGTGTACAATTTCACCGCTACATTTATAATTTTCTTTTGAAATTACTTCTTTTTTACACTTATTTGCCCCTGAAAATCCATATACTTT
>ERZ1034873.348-NODE-348-length-27067-cov-9.176144_pt1 | contig 27067 bp, 49 predicted proteins | sample MGYA00520689_ERZ1034873 | MGnify/ENA primary metagenome ERZ1034873 (study PRJEB33766, sample SAMN09781722) | gut metagenome | biome: gut microbiome | host: Homo sapiens | place: Madagascar | study: EMG produced TPA metagenomics assembly of the PRJNA485056 data set...
TAATTTTCTTGTATTTGTTTTCAAAATCATAACGAATGATTTCATCAATTGCTCTTTCAATTTCTTGTTTGTTTTCTTCTTCTGTCATTGAATCTGAAACATTTGCAATTCTTCCTAACAAACCACAAGAATTGTAACCTTTTAACACATCAAACAGGTACCAGTGATCGAAGTCAGAACGAGGATCATAAGGATTGTCAAATGTAGTTAAGTAAGCTTCAGCCATTATGATGCCTCCTTTCTCTTATTATCACTTAAGTATGCAGTTACAGTTGATGAAGATACATGTAAAGCATCCGCTATCTCGGCATTGGTATATCCAGACAGCTTCATAGCTCGTATCCTATTAGTCTGCCCCTGTGTTAAGGCTTTGCTGCTTCTAGGTGTTGCTAATTCACGAAGACGATCCATGTCTGTATGATTCATGATTCGATCTAACTTTGATGAGGTAATTGCGCCGGCTTGAATAGCCGCCCATTCATCATCACTAATAGTGATACGAGCGGACTTACCATCAGCGCCCACCTTTGCGCGAGCCTCAGTCAACGCTAATTGCCCGGCTTTCTTAATTTCCGACTTAGTCATATCGGGGTTAGCCTGACGCATAGCCTTTACCTTAGAGTTAGCCATGAGCTGAGCCTGTCGTTCGCGAGGAGCATTCTTTTCAGCAACAAGTAATGCGGCATCCAATCGATCAGTTTGCTTTTTGTACTTTGCTTTCGCAGAAGGATCGTATTTTCCACCAGGGGTGTTGACCATCTCCTTACGGGCCCGGTTACCTAGGGCTTTCATCTGGTTAGCATAGTGTGCATACAGCTCCTCTACCACAGAGCCTGACGATAACTGTCTAGCATCCTTAGCCTCAGCCATCTGTGTAGACTTCTGGGTTAGCTTATGTGTCTTACCATCCTTATCAACCCATGACTCGTCTTTTGTCTTGTATCTAATCTCACCAGTCTCTTTGTCAATAATGCCAGAGCCCTGTCGCTTAGGTATGTCAACTTCATTCTTAGCACGAGATAACAGTGTTGCAGCACCAGTCTTAACTCTTCCTGTCTCAGGATCAATTCTTGCCTGATACTTCTTCTTAAGACTCTCGATGTGATTGTCTTCATAAGATTGTTTGTAATCAAGCTTATGCTTAACAGCATCAATTGTTACCATACTATGTCTAACAGCAGCTGCCAGTTCATCTTCATTAGCACCACCAATAGTCATGTCAGTGATCAGATTAGATACAACTCCCATTTGAATCTGCTTCTGATGTTCACTCATAACTCGGTACTCTCGCCCATTACGATAATAATGTTCCTTGCCATCAGCACCAATCTTTGTGGTTCCGCCATAGGCCATAGAAGGATCAAAACCATCGAGTCCCTTTAAAGGCTTAGTTCCTGTAATCTTGACATTACGATTAGTAGGTACAACCATAACTGTATCGCCATCGAAGTCTGCACCTGACAACTGAGCAGCTGTCTTGGCACTGATACCGATAGCATCCAAAGCCTGCTTGCCCATCATCTTCTGACCTTCAGCATTCTTGTTATTGACCTTGAGGACAGGGATCTCAAATGTACCAGCATGAGGGAACCGGACAAGTGCCAACTGTTCACCATTCTTGTAGTTAGGTGCATAGACTTCATTGTCGCCAATAGTCGTTAATGGTAAGATTGCCTGATACCTTTGTCGTGGAAGCGCAGCTGCTTTCAAATGTACAGCAGATGCATCACAATCATCAGCAAAGTCCTTCAGCATTCTCTTCTTGACCGATGGATTTGTAAGACTCATAATACTGTCAAATTCAGCATATCTTTCGGCAGCTGTTAAATCCAATTGCTGTTTTACCAATCGACTATTCTGTTTAGCTAAGAACTGAGATGGTAATTTCTTAGCCCATTGGTTCCAGTCACCCTCTTCACGAGTCTTATTGACTAATCCCAGTTGCTGTTTACCATTTTCATCAGTGTAATAACTTTGCCCATCAGCCTTAATCAAAGCACCAAACGGGTTGGTTGGATCTTTCTTAAGATTTTTGGCAGTGTCTTTTAAAACTTCCATTTTTGGAACGTCTTTTGTTTTGTTTGTATTAAAACGAACATCAATACCGTCTGGAAGATCATCAGCATAGACTGCCATACCTTTCAAATATCGATTACCGTCAACCAATATACGAACCTGTGCGTAGTTTGAACTACCAAGATCTAAGTCTTTTACACCTCTTCGAAGTTCAATGACGCCATCTTTCAAGTTACCGCCATCTTCAGCATAGTTGATTGCTAATCTTTTGGAATCAAGACTCGCCGGGTAAGCTGTCTTATGAAAAGTTAATCCATTATCTTGAGAAGCATAATCTTCAATATGACCAATCTTGTCGTAATCATATATTTCTTTATGCTCAACGCCAGGTTTGCACAATACACTTAAGTTTGTCTGTTTACCGGGGTTTGTTGCCTGAGGAACACCGCCACCATAAACGCTATAACCTTCTCGTTCAAGCATATAAAGAGCTTCTTTCATTTTCTCTTTCGAAATACCAAGCTCTCTTTCAACGCCTGTTCCAACGTCGATCATGCCTTTTTCATCAACATGCTTTTTAAGAACATCGTAGGTCTGCTGGGCTGCTGTCATTCTAGCGGCTGAATCCTCATTCAATAATGATCTTACTGACGATTCACCTTTTAACCCCAAAGCCTGAGCGATCTCTTCATTGGTCTTGCCATCTTTCTTCATAGATAACGCACTTGCTCTCTGATCCATACGACGTTCATTTTTGGCTAATGTATATTGCGTTCTAAACTGGGTTGAGTTCAGCCCCATAGACTTCGCAATTGCAGTATCGCCAGTCCATGTTCGACCATCTTTATCAGTGTATGCGAAATTCTGTTCTCTCAATTGATGAACTCTTGCTAAGAAATCGCCAGAGTGCTGGTAAGGATCTTCGCCCGAGCCCCAAGGATATCGTCCAGAGTGTCTAGGTGTGCCGTAATGACACAAATAAGTTTCTCCGGAATATCGTAGTGCCTCTTCGATAGAGGGCTTGTCTTCGTAAAATATCATACTGAGCCCTCCAATTTAATCTCATCGATAATCTTTGAACTTTCTTTGATTTTATTCATAATCTCCAAAATATCTTTTGGATTTGGTACTTCTACAAATACTTCATTCGACTGATAGATTCTTAATTCCATCTGGATATCATTTGGATTAACAAAGTATTCTAAACAAAATAAAGCAGCATAAATATAAAGCTGCTCCATGTGTGCTGGTATATCACCAGTCTTCAAATCATGTATTCTTAAAAACTTGTTTCTAAAAGATATGGCATCGGCTGTTCCAAAACAGTTGTCAGAATAATATAAAATCTGTTCAGGTGTCATCTTATATCCGATAGCATCATTCACATACATATTCAATGTTTGTTTGCTTCTAGGCAGCTTAATGCCCTCAGAAATAAGATCAGCAGCGATGCTGTGTAATTTAGTGCCTCTCTGTTTAGCCAGAGCATTCATAAAGGTTGCCGCTAATTTATCTTTGTCATATCGTAACCAATGATACTGGCTTGCTGACAGAAACGCGTGCCTACCCTCAAGATTTGAATGTTTGTTGAAGTTCATCCAAAACGACCTCCTTATTTTCTGGATATATAAAACTTGAATACGACATAGCATTCAGTTTACGAACATAGTAATCTTGATTTGGTTGTTGATGATTTTTAAAATCTGCTTCGCTTTTCTTGCATTCCAAAGAGGCCCACTTGTCTTTGTAAAGAATTAACAGGTCCGGAATGCCTTGCATAGAAGCTGAGTCAGTCTTCATCACGATCGCTCCCGGAAACCTAGCGAGGATTTCTTTTTTGAGACGAGATTGAAATTCGTTTTCTTTCATAGCCAAATAGACCTCCTTGAACTGCATAAATAAGAAAGGATGAAAAACAGAAAAGATAAAGAGATTGCTAAAAATAGCGAAATGACGATTTGCCATTTATATCTCTTTTCTCTTCATAAAAGGGATTGTAATTTTTGCGATTGCATTTTTAGGGCAAAAAGAAAAGAGCCTGTAAATTTTACAAGCCCTTACTCTCATTAATCCATTTTCCAGTTTTCTTTGTCAGTTCCTTCAGCGGTTGTCTTATTAGACTTTGTGATTTTCCCAACAGACCATGCGACTGTGTAACAAACAACGAATAGACAAGTCGATAAAAATTCCATTTCGTTAATTGGCTGATTGTTAATTACAGATACGATGGCTGTCATTGAAAAATAGCACATTCCTAAATCTAATAGTATTTTAAAACCGTAACCAATTAAAACTGAAATAATTGTACTAGCTCCGATTAATAACATAATAAGTAATTCGCTCATATATTTCTCCTCTCATTTACAAATATCTAAAATCATCAGCAGAACATCCAAGTGCCCTCTTTAACTACTTGTTCCAATACAAAAATGTATCAGCAGGACAATCAAGTGCTTTACAAATACGATCAAGATTATAAATGGATGGAGTGCCTTTTCCCATCATGTACTTACTGATTGTTTGCTCAGATATTCCAGTCATTGCTGATAATTCTTTTTGAGTTACTCCACGATCACGTAATATTGCTTCGAACCTAAACATAAATTCTAAAGAGACTTGGTCCTCGGTCATGCTCTGATCGCTCATCAGAAGTTCACGTATTGAATTATTCCATGCATTAAAAATATATTTGCGTCCGTCTTTGTCAATTACGAGTAACTGCAAACTGTTTTCTGTTTCACGATATTCAGCAACGTCATGAAATCTCCCCCAATAAAGTTTAAATCTGTCGATTAAATATTCAAAATTTGCCATGATAATTCTCCTTGTCAAAAATATTGATTTTTGTGCTAAAAATAGGTTGTGGCCAAAAGGTCAAAAAATACCCCTAAAAAAACCACTATATACTAATTAAATATATGTTTAATTCCCCCTATAAGGATAAAATGACCCTAAAAACTGGCCTTTTGGCCACAAAATGACAAAAAATAGCTAAAAACACCAAAAAAATAGCCCAAAATACCCTAAAGTGTGTCACACTTTAAAAGTATCTTTTCCTATAATATTGGCAATGCTTCTCTTAAAAAAGCACCTAAAGTGTGTCACACTTTAAACTAAAATACTAAAAATACGCTAAAACGTGGCACACTTTAAACTAAAATGCCAAAAATACGCTAAAACGTACCACACTTTAACTAAAACGTACCACAATTTAAAGCCATCTATCACCATATTCTAGCAAAGCTTCCCTAATAATTTCACTTATAGACTTATCGTGAACCCACATCAAAGTGTTTAAAGCATCAGCTTCTTTCTTATTAAGTCTAGCTCTAACGATAATATCTCTCACTTCATTGTGATCTTTATACGCTTTCTTGCTCATAAAATATCGCTCCTTTCACACCTCTTACAACCCCGGCCAATACGGAAATTTCACCTCACGAATATCATTGTCACCCGGAAACCACTCGTAAACTTTCAACAATTTTCCAGTCAAAGTTGTGTCTCTCATGACTCGACAATAACGTTTATTTTGCCAAGTAACCACCGAGCCAATGGTATAAATTTTCTCCCACTCACGCTCAGCCCCTGTCAAAGAAGTCAACGGTTTGAACTGCAGCAAACGTTCAGCAGCGCTCAATATACGCGGATCATCTAATTTACCAATCTTCAAATAATCCTCACCTGTTAGAAAATACGGTGGCTCACGATCGATAACCATGTCGATAATATTCTTTACACCCTCACAAAACATACTATATCCAGCTACACTCTGCGTCGGATTTTCCATCCAAAATTGCCATAATTCGCTGTCCACATACTTTTCTAATTCAGTTTTACTCATAATTTTCACTCCTCCGGCCATGCAATCTCCTTAAATTTCTCAGCACTATCTATAAACGCAATACAACTTGGCTTCAATTCATATACATCGCCATTCTCAAGCTCCACAAATCCTAAACCAGAACGATACCAACCATGAAATAATGCTTTTACTGGTTTATCGGTCCCGCCTATAATTACATAGCAAGGCCTTAATTCGTCACAAACCGTTAATTTCCAACCTAAATTTGCCATTATTTTCGTACCTCCTATTCCAAAATTATACGCATTGAGTCAACTAATCATCAAATAGACACCAAATGACAACAGTAAAACAATCAAATTTGCCGCAATTATAACTTTCACTTGCTGCTTAGCTTTTAAATCATACCCCATCAGGCATGTAAGACCAAAAATAAGGACCTCCACAACCAATATCAAACCAATATAGAACCTTAAATTCACTTTTTCACCTCCATTTTTCTCAAATAAAAAGAAAAGAGCCTGCTAAAATAACAGACTCTCTTCCAAATATGACCAAAAATCATCAGGTTTCAAATAAATCAAACGGTTTTCCGTGTAATTCCTCATATAATTTCATCGCATCATCCCCACAAACGGCATGAATAATCTCAGTTTCCTTAGAAAATAACTTTTTCTTACCGATTAAAGCCAGTGGAGAACCTGATTCGCTCTTTTTTGGAATACTAAAACTTACTAATAGACTCGTTGTGTACATTTTATCCCTCCTTATGCTTCTTAACATAGCCCATTTTCTTCATTTTCTTATAAAAAAGTTTCATTTCATATCCGGTAAGGCCAACACTAGTATTTCCAAGGCCTATACGATCATACAAATACTTATCATAGCTCTGCAAAATATGTCTGCCAGAAGCTTTATGCAAAATATCAACGCATTGCGTATATCCGTACTTTTTATCAATTCGTTCGTAAGACACCGCATACTTATTATCAGCAACTTTTTTAAAGCCTAATTCCTCAATTTTCTTATCAATAGTCTTAAAAAACATATTTTCATCCCTCCTTAAAGCACACTGGACGGTGCGAATATTCATTTTTCGGGTTATTTAAACATTCATCGCAAGGATCTTCACTCTCATCCAAGTTGTAATAAGCACATTTCACACACCAATCCCCAAAATTAACCTCTTTGTCTCTCAGTTCCATAGAATTATTCCCCCTTATTCTTAGAATTTAAGACATTAATAAGCTTCTGAATATACCAAATCGACTTCTCAAGGTCCTGAACACCATTTTTCTTGCTCCAACGACACAAATATTTGATCGCATTACCAGCACAAACCGCTTCAATCCCTTCTAAGTCCTCTGTAAAAGCCTCAATAACGTCTATAACTTCTATACCGTTTTTAGACTGATAATGTGACGGATGACTTACCATTTTATCCTCAGATTCGTAATCATCGTACAAAGCCGATCTCTCACCGCCATCAAATAAGTGCTTATTAATTGCCTTATGTACTTCTTCCAAAGAAATACATTCCGGTAGTTCTTCCTCGAAACTACGATTATTTTTGTCTAAGGACTGAGCCAATGATAAAAGTCGTTTTTTCAGTTCTTTTATAGCATTCTCTAATTCAATTGCATTTGCAGATGCCATGATTTTAACTTCCTTCATAATTATTCGTCCTCCTCACGAGTTTAAAACAGCTTATAGATCCAGAAGTCCAATTTGCATTCCTAGCCCATTTGCGTTGGTTATATACAGTGTTCGGTTCTACACCACTAGCCTCAATCCATTTATAACTAGATCCGGCGATTCCTTTTGCCGTAACCTTCATAAGAATATCTTTATTTGGACCACTGGTACGAGTGACAATATCGCCAATTTCTAACTCTTCGAATTGTTTATTGGTCATTACAGTTTCCTTTCTGATTACTCATCAATTTGATTGTCTGAATTTTCCATGATTTTAACTTTCTTCATAATTATTTATCCTTTCCTGTAACCAATTCAGAATATGGCAGTTCCTCAATCCACTGACAGAACTCTCGCCACTCATCCAACTCATGATCTTTACAAGGATATATAATAGCCATTTATTTCACCTCATCATAATATACTCTTCCACCGATATCTGCATACTCATTAAACCACTTACGATTTTCTGTGCCAGGGGGCTCCAAACTCACCTTATACCCCGTAGGCCCGCACAAGACAGATTGACCAGCTTCATTCATAAATATCTTATTAGGAGGTTTGTATCTCGAATCTTCCTGTCTTAATTTTCTCCACATTTTAAAATTTTTCATAATATCACCCCTACAATAAATGAATAAATACAAATGGTAATTAGAACTGTTAACGCTGTACACAATATGACCTCAGCAACAAACCAGATCAGACTCATCATGTTACAAACTTCGAATGCTACAGTGGCTAAGATCAGAATAATAATTATCGCTAAAATCATTTGGTCGCCTCCTGTACCGGCAATGCAAATAAATGCTCAAACGTATCATTGGTGGCTTCCAAGAATTTCTTAATAACATACAAAGACATATCTGGTTCGGTTCCATTTTTGGAAGTTACTATTTTTTTTATGTTCTGTCGATAAGATCCAATCATGATTGCAATATCATCCAATCTTAGTTTTCGGCTTTTAAACAGAGCATCCATATTTGGCCAATAAGCTTCCCATGTTCGATCGTTGGTTGACAATTTCCGGTAACAAAAAACATGTCGTTGCCGTTTTAAAGGCTTCGTACTGCAAAACGCTTCATCGAAAGTTAATCCAGTGACATTTAGAATGCTTCTAATAATCCACATTCTTGGCTCATGATACCCGTGCAAAAGATTGACAGTGTGAGTGTAAGATACGTCGATCAGTTTCGAAAAATCTTTAATTGTCATTTGATGTTCGATGATCCACTTTTCAATTGCAGGATAGACGATAGATTCTCTGTACAATGGTTTGTAATTCACAACACTCGGCATAAGATCACCTCTTTCTTCTTCGTTCTGAAAAACGATCTAATGTTTCAAGTTTCCAATTATTTTCATTAAAATAAGTAAAAATAAATTCCATTTTATTGTTCAACCGAATCTTAATCATAGAATTTCCGTAAGGGAACCAAGCGTCTGTTGATCCCCTCCATCCCGGAAACATTCGATTGAAACACTCAAATACTTTCTTATGCGTCATAATCATCACCCTCTGGACGTACAATCACTAGTGTATTAGACAGCAATAATAATGCCGCTAATGGTACGATTACAGCCGTTGCAAACCATTCGCCAAATGCTGCTCCAACCGTAAATGCTGCAAACATTAAAATAAGTCCTAAAACTCTCTGAATCGTAAATAAAGTTCTTTCTTCTTCCTCTTCAGCAATTGCCTGTTCGATTCGAGCTTTCATTTCTTTTTTATAAGATCTCAGTCCATCCTCACTGCCTGCTCTATAAACTGCTTCTAAGATATCGTTTTCATTCGCTTTCATTATTTTTCATCCTCCATTAATTTTTTATATAAGGTTTGTATATCAGTATCAGGTAACCAATTGAAATTACAGCATGAACGGCCTTGAAAAATACATTCATCGCATTTTTTCACAGAAGTGCAATGCCAATACAATTCGTTTCGCATATCTTTTATATTTTTTGATTCTAATTGGTCTGTGGTTTCGTCTTCTACAAAATGCATCCACTTATTGAGTGAATCTGTACATTCGGGGCAAAGATCTATTGTACCATGGGAGTAATAATTTCTTTTCTCATCAATATTTAATAACATAAAACCATTGGGGTGGCTCGCGTCGTTTTCTACATTGTAGATTTTGTAAAATTTTCCACATCTGTCACACACTTTTGCTATTGCCATTTGTCTTTCATCCTTTCTTAAACAAAAGAAGAAGCCCTTGAATTAGGACTCCTCCCTTTTGAAATTAATAAATCTTATTTTTCTTGTTGTTTAATGACATTTTCTATAATGTCACAGACAAGCTCCATTGCGTTAGCGATTAAAATATACTGGTTCATTGTCAAATCATCGAAATCAATACCATCGATATTGTTATCAATAATTCTTTCCCAGTCTCTTAAACCCTGACTAAAAGGATTCACCTGCACATCATAATTTTTCATTATACACACCTCCATAAAATATAATTATTCTTTCACTATAGGAGTTGTGAATTATGCGTTTTCTTTATCCTCATAATCAGCTAATTTCTGTATAGCATATTCCAAAACTAGATAGTTGCTAAATTTACTCCATTCGGCATCACCACCATAAAACAGATAAGCAAACCCTGTGTTGGACCGATAAGTTAAACGAGGTAATCTTTCGAGATCCCTGATGCTGAGAAAATTACTATGAAGCATATTATATCGTCCTATGTACCAAATAGCCAATTTATAGAGTAGTCCGCTCATCAAAATCATCCTTTCAAAATTTTACAACTGTCAACAAACTCGAATACCAAAGCTACTAAACTAATAACGAATAAGCCGATCACAAAAACATCATACACCTTTACTCCATCTCCCTTCGTTGAATTTCCGTTTGTCTCGGATTGCCTTACTGATTGCCAAATCAATACTCGCTCGTGATTTTAGGTGATAATAATACAAATCCTTATAGGGGGTGTTTAAACGGTTGATACGCCCACTAGCCTGCTCTAAAACCTTGTATGAATAATTCTGAGAATAGAATAGTATTGTATCGGTTAGTATACAATTCCATCCTTCAGCGCCAGCCGTATACTGAACCAAATAGACCCATCGTTGACTATCTGGTATGGGCTGATGCTTGTGACCATTCCATTCAGCAACTTCGACATCATTACCATAATAAGTGTTTTTCAAAATATCCAGCTCATAATCGAAGTTATAGAATATAATCAGTCTCGGATGCTTCTCAAATACACCCATAACCTCTACAATCCGGCTGACATCAGAATTCACACATTTTCTCAGACAGTAGCACAATTCACTGGCGTTCAAGATTGGCTCATTTGTCCAAGGATTCCATCGTTGTTTAAGGATACCTTTATACTCTGCGATATCATACTTAACCAAAATGTCTTCATGATGGGATTCTGTTGGTCTATCGAAATCCATATCAATTAATATAGAATTTCTTAACCGAATCAATCTTCCTGTGTTCAAATATCGATCAATCTTTGGTATGTTACCATAGCGTTTGATAACCACATGTTCGTCGATAAATTGTGTCCGGTTCCTGTAAAAGCCATTTGCGATGAAGACCGGGATATAGTCCATCCAAGTGTCTCCAGGGGTTGCTGAGAGCATAATCCATTGATTCATCTTAGCTATCTTGATAAATGCTTTTGCCCATGAACCAGATCCAATTGCTCGCTGTTCATCGAATATAAAGAAGGCATTGGAAATCTTCTCATACTTCTTAATATTGTTCCATGAATCCACCACCACTCGATTAATATATAAATTATCTTCCGGATGTATAGACAATAAAAATGGGCACATCTCTTCTTCCCATTCCAATGTGTCTCGTTTTCTCGCGGTTGTGATAATAAATAAATCAAGCGGTGGATCATTCATCGGAATATACTCTTCATCATTCAGTTCTCCGCCATTCAGCAAATAATAATAAGCCAGAGCTGTTCTGGATTTGCCAGAGCCGACGCCACCACAAAGAATACAACCGTTTTTCATTCTCTTGATAGCATCGACCTGATAATCCCGTAAACTAATTGTCATAAGGCTGGCGGTTCATGTATCTCGCTGCAAATGGGTCATCTTCCAAAGACTGTTCAACATACATTGTCTTAACATATAATGAAACACCCTCAGCCCAAGGATGCGGATTCAGCTGTACATTGACATTCTTAATCCACATTTTATCCAGCATACCAATTGTGTCAGCGTTCATCATCACCGGTTCAGCATCTCCACTTACCAGATAGACTTTTGGCGGCCATTCGGATTCGTAATTTACGACGATTCTCACAAAATATCTTGGCTCAAATCCTTCCTCTTCACCTTCTCTCGGCTTTGTTAATTTTACATTGATACCCATATCCATCATCTGTCTTGCTAACTGGATATCAGGAATCACTAATGTTGCATATCTCTGCGTGCTGCGGAATTTGTCCAAGTTTGGATCTCCTGAAAAATGTGTGTCGAAAATGAATCTTGTGTTTTCAATTGTAATAATGCTTGCCATAATAATTGGTCCTCCTTAAAAAAATTAGTTTTCTTCTACATCGAGTGGGTTAATAGTGATTGAATCTACTGTATCATCAATCAATAAACGAATATGCTCTGCTATATCTTTTAATACTTCCAAATCGGTCTTAAAATTGTATCCTATACGGTTAAAAGTAAGGCTCGCTTCCCAGAAATGGCTCAGTGGATTTATCGGAATAAGTGAACAGTCATGCGAATATGCATATTCCAGTACGATTCCTTGTATCATACAATCGCAAAGAATATAATCTGTCTTTTGCATATCGGGTCTAAAGTTGATCACCATTTTGTAAGTTTTAAGTTCTGGTTCTTTTTTACTTTTGATAGATGTGATGTTTAACATATTTCTTTCATCCTTTCTTAAAAAAAAAAGAAGAAGCCCTTGAATTAAGGACTCCTCCCTTTGTTTACTGTTTGTTGAATTTCTGTTTAATTTTATCTTTTGTATCACACATTTTGTCGATAACTGCTCGCTTCTTTTCCTCAGGCATCATTGCACATGCCGCTATCACTAACGGTACTACAATATCCTTTGTCCAGAGTCTAGCTTCCCTCGCCGCTTCAATATGTTTGTACTTCATAAAATATCACTCCTTTCTTTCACTATAGGATTTGTAAATTATGCGAATTAACTAAACGGCAGTGGTTCTTCTTCTGGTTCAGTCTCGGATACCAGCCATTCAAAATCACCGTATTTAGAAATAGTCGCAACGGCTTCATCAATTTTCGTTATGTAGAACGACTTATCGATTTTGTCTTCCAGCCCAAGTTCCTTCACCATCTCAGATTCCATCCAACGATATCCGTCACTTTCTGGTGCAGCATAATATTTATCATTCTGAGCACGTCTTAACAAGCCTGCCCCACAGCCATCCTGCATCGGTGTGAACTGACCGACTTTACCAACAAAATGATAGTCGTGTCCACTCGCAATAATTGGTTTCAGTCGTTCACAAGCCTCCTGCCAAGAAGTATCAGACAGTTCTCCTTTCTTATACTTCGATTCTAATTTGGATAATTCCTTCTCTTCTTTCGTAACGTCAGGAAGTCGTTCATTCATATCCAAATATAAAGCCGATTCAACAGACTTTGTTTCACACATATCCTTAAATGCAATCGGTTCATGAGAAAATAAAGTCTTGAAAACATATGGCACCTGAAACTGTTTGCCGGTAGCTGTCCACCAGATTTCTTTTCCAGTTTTCTTATCTATTTCTGGTTCCATATATTTTGCAACATAAACTGCATCATTCACCAAACAGAATTTCTGGAACTCAGCTTCAGTCTCAAACTTGTAGCCGTATTCCATACCGAAATCGATAACGAATTTCTTGATCGTTTCATCTGCATTTGGAATTTTAATAGAATCCGTCTTAATATGGCAAACAGTGTATCCACGTTTCTCGACTTCTCTTTTTAACAAGGTCATAAATAAAGCACCACGTTTTGCAACAATGTTGTCAATATTGTTTGGATTTTTGAATGGATTGTCGAATCTTGCTTTGGTTAAACCATAAATAGAATTGATAACGATTTTCAGTGCCTGAGCCAAACCTTTCGCATGTTCTTCATTCAAATATGGTTTCAGCACACCTTTCAGCATCTCCGCTGCTTTCTCGAAATCTTTATGCTTGATCGCAATACGCGCATCAACGATTTCTTTAAAGATCTTTGTATATTTCGGACCGAATGCAACCTCAAATATTGCACTATGCGGATGCTGTGAGCCAACGTCGCCATCCCATACCAAAGACCAGATGCCGGGTCGTGCAAATACTCGTCCGCCTTCACCAATCTTTTCTCCTAAGTAAGTTGAGACGCCACCCTCGTATGTATACCCCGGGAAAAATGGCAAGATACTAAATCCTTTTGGTAACGGCATCGACGGATCATAGTCTTTGTAAAGTGGTAGCCCATCTGCGTCGAAAACTCTGAACTTATAATCTTCGCCAAATCGTTCTCGATAATAAGTATACTGATCTTCCCCGACAGGTTTAGATAAATCACGCCAATTGAAACTAGCTTTAGCATTCCTATCACTACCAAATATAATTTTAGCGGATAAGGTATTGGTCGTATCGTTTACAGAAACATTCGTCATACCCCATAAAGCTTTAACCAGTTCGACCTGTATTTTTCGTGCTTCATAGTCTTCCTGTCTAGCATCAAAAACTGCTTCTGTTGCAATAACATCATTATCACAATATTCAGCAACTTTTTCCCAAAGTTCTTCTGGGACTGGTTGATCCCATGGCAAACCTAATTCTTGATGGTGAATACCTAACTCGATTTCCCATTTCTTCAAGCTCTGCTTCTTTGTACACATATCATACACATCAATATAGGAAATGTTATAGGCATTACCAAATAAGACATTCGGTTTGTTACCAATGATCGATTGGGATAAGTTATACAAATCTTCAATGCTATATTTCAGCATGGCATAGGCGTACAACAAATGATTATCATATCGACGACAGTTAAAGCCCACTAAAGGCATGTTTAAAAGTGCTTCAACATCTTCGTGTCTAGGATTAATCATTCGAATGACCGGTTTGTCTTTACCTCGAAGTTTCCAATTAATTAAAAATAAATTAGGAAAGATCTCAATATCATAAAATACTAAGTTTTCTTCCACATTGTCTTTTGTACGATTCGCAATGGTATTGCTTAAAGATAATACTGCATCAATTGGATCAAACGGCATCTCAGATTTAAAATGCATTTGAGATATCATCTTTAAACAATTATCAGCCTGATGCGTACTCTTCGCACCGAAGCTTAGAATATAATTATACATATCCGTTACATCGTACGGCATACCACTATCATAAGCATCGTCCAACAATTTCTTAATGAACGACACACTTGATGCTGTTGATGGGTGATATTCTTTACGGAGATTTTTTTCAATCATGTATCGTAAAGTTTTCTCACTCTCAACTGTTTTTTTGTCAATCACGTCTTTCTCCTTTCTTAACGGTAAGCCTCCACTAATATGGGCAATCGGTTCGTTATTACATTTTGTTAATTTTCTTCTTAAAGAACTCCCTCCATTAAACACTTTAATCTCGATATGGTCATCAAACAATCGACTCAGCTTAGAAACATCACCTGTATAAATATAATGTAAATGAATCCCCTGTCCACTTTTACTCAATTCAGCATAAGTTTTTGGAAAGATTTTAGCAGCCTCAAAATTCTTTGCAAAACATTTGTTTCCGCTCTCATCCGGAATATCAAAGTCGATTACAATATGCTGAAGATTCTCATTTGGAATCTTAACATAATGTACTTTGCTTGTGTCCAAATCACAAAGTTTAGTTTTAACATCTTTCCAAGCTAAAATGGGAATTTCTTTATTTCCTTTCGTTTTTGAGTACTGAGCAGGCCAATTGGCGCATTCCTTATCAAAGAGTGACTCTTGCTCTTTGAAGTCTAACCAATTTCGTTCTGTTAATTGCACAGGTTCCTTTCCAATATTATCAACTTTATCAGCGAGAAAATGAATATAATAACTGCGAATACGATTACCATTTTCATCGAGCCCTCGTTCTTTGAAATCTTCAAAGTAGTTTTTCAGTTCTTCTTTGAATGATCTCCTAGGATATTGGTATGTCACTTTTGCATCTTCGCAATATAACTTATACATTTCCCACGCAGATTTAAGAGTAATAATTTCTTCTTTCTTAAAGTCAAAATATGCGTCTTCAACGAAGTTATAGAAATCATTAGTTGCGCTCATCATACTGACTGGTACATAACTATCATAAGCGCCCGGATTTGCTAAAAATACCTCTTTGCAATGATAAGCAATTCCACCTAACTCAAATGGAATCTGTTTGATGCATTCATTATATTCTTTTGCGGCCAGTCTATTACCACTAGGTGATACATCGATTAACCGTCGAAGCAAACCTGATTTAGCATCTGTGATCTTAACCGGTTTATTTGTGCCCATGAACAAAAAGCATTTAAACTGATTTGTATAGGCTGATTTATACTTCTCATTAACGGTCATGTATTCGTGAGATACTAAACTGTTCAATCGAGTATTGTCCTCAATCTTAGACAAATCACCATCATGCTGAATAGCAACCATAGGATTGGTTTTGAATGCTTCCAAAGCAAAAGAATTACTTGAAGATCCAAGAGCTTTCGCGTCAAAGACTGTGTAATATCCTTCAAATAACTGCTGGATAATGTTTAGCACAGTTGATTTACCAGTACCGGCAGAGCCATACAGCACCATAAACTTTTGAATATTTTTAGATTCACCAGTAATTATAGACCCAATGGCCCATTCGATCTTGTGACGTTCTTCTTCTGAATATAATGTGGACATCAGTTTTTCGTATCCATGAATATCACAAATTTGCAATGGATAATTTAGTTTCTTGCTAGCGTAGTCTTCTTTGACTGTCTCCGTATCACTAAATATGATTTCTTCGTCTAGCATATGATAAGTGTCACGTTTCTGTTTTTGGCAATATTTATGCCATTTGTCAATCATACCCGAGTCGCCGTCCCACATATAATAAATATTTAAGATAGAACCTGCGTATTCGTCCTTGTGCTCATCTAAGTGTTTGTTTATTTCATAGTCTATAAGCTGCAAAGCGTCGTTTTCATCAGTAGACCAAAGGTGACGACTTTCTACCCAAATCGCATAGAAATCACCACCTCGAATCATTAAATCGCTACTATTTTTGACGAGAAAGGATGGTTTTATTTCAAACGTACCTCGTTTAGGTTGACTGACTTTTATCTTCAAAAAATCTAGCACATTATAGCTCTCCTTCCTTTCTTAAATACCATGTCATATACCAGTTCATCTGCCACCATATTTCCACGTTACGCAGATCAACTTTACAGTCAGGAATAGTGAACAACCCTCCTTTGCCACTTGCTGCGTATTTACGTTCGAGAAAACGCCGAACAACCTCTTGCACATAAATATCATTGTAATTAGCATTGGTTTGATCTGCTAAGCCGAGACTGTTAATCATTTCCCAGAACCAAATATCTGTACGATCTCCATATTCTGGATTGTCCATGATATGGACTTCCGCTCGACGGGCTAGTGCGATCATCATTTCTAATACGCTGCATGATTTGTTAGAATAAAACACCTGCTTTGTTTCATCCTGATACATAGATCTTAATTCTAGTCCGTCTAGCATTCGATTTTCGTCCAATGGTATTGTGTACGCAAATGGTATATCGAATAATTTCTGCAACAATGCCGAGTATCGTCTTTGCGCAGTTACATTTGCAACTTTTTTAATTAACCATTTAAAATATCCTTCATTCACTCAAACTCCTCCTAGTGGGCATACCGTTTCGGAAAGTCTGTTGATTTTCTAAAATCTTTTAAGACAGCGAAATATGATTTAAGTTTGTCGTTCCTTACATAAACACTGTCATCCTCGTACTCTCCAAAATGCTTTAACCCATCGCCAATATATTTTTCTGGATTTTCTACAATCTCCTGATCTTCATTTAGCACAACGCTGTCTGCACAATAAACAAACTCGATCTGTGTATAATATTCCTCTTCGCCATACTCTTCTGGTGGAATAACAACCGGTTTATTTCTGACAGTCTGCTCTTTCTTTTCCGTTGTTCTATAAGGTTTTGTCAGATCAGAATAATTTGTATATTCCTTATGATTGTCAGATCCTTCTTTTGAAGGTTCCTCGTATTCTTCCATATCGTCGATGTCCTCATAGGTATCTTCTTCTGTTTCCACGTCTGCACCCGTCTTAACTTCTTCGTGATTTTTCTTATAATCTCTGATTGCACCTAAAGCAACACCAACTGCAATACCAACTAACCCGTATAAAATATGTTTTCTCATTATTTATTTACCTCCATTGGATTCTTTTCTGTTTCAAGAATAAAGTTCTTGCCTGCAAACACATACCGTTTAATCATGTCTGTCTGGCACCACGCCCGAACAGTTGCTACGCCAACTTCACACTTTGCTGCAAATTCTTCTTCTGGCAAATATTTAACAGGATCGCCGAAGTTGTTAAAACTGATAATATAACCGTCCATGATCAATTTGATATTTTCATTTAATTCGGAATTCAAATCAATGCTCGTATCATCAGACATCAGTAAACAAATAAGATTCTTCCATGTAAACATATGAGATCTCCTTTCAAAAATATAAAAGCCCCGACCCTAAATAGAGCCGAGGCATAATGATTTAGATGTTTTTAAGTTTAGCGCTTTCTAAGATTGGACCATCCACATTAAAGTCCAGAATAATGCTTCTTTCATAGCCATTCACAAAATCACCATTATGAGGTTTGGTTACATCAAAAATACCAAAGTCAACATAATTATCTTTTGTAGGATCTTCTGGATCATAAATCCAGCCAACAGCCTGACCAGCAATTGTTCTTGGAATACCTAAAGCATCATACACATCATTTAAGAACAAATATCCCTGAGAACGCAGTTTATCTGACGCAAATCGTTCTTGCTGTTTGAGGTACATCAGAGAATACTCTGGATTCTTTTCCCAGCCTCTACAGCCATCTTCATAGAATCTTGCATAGATAGAATATCCTTCTAATCCTGAAGTCTTAACGGTTTCTTTGACTTTCTTTTTCTTGCCTTTGTCGTCTTCAACCTCTTTCTCAATAACCTGATCTTTCAGTTTCAGATGTAATTCCTTGTCAAGATCTTTACCAAATCTTTCAATAACACCTTCTCGATATTCTTTGAAATCTTTGTTCAGGATGGCATAAGCAGAAGCCAGCGCTGCATTACGCGTTCTCAGAATATTGTGGCCTTTAATAATCAAACCTAAAGAAAGTGCTTCCAGAGCAATCGGGCCTGCATAAAGCTTTGCTATTTTTATGCCTGTCTGGACGCAAGTGATCATAATGTCATGCTGTTCATCTTTCTCTGTATATTTTTCTTCTTTTTCCTCTTCTGGACGAGCAGCATATTCGTGAATCTTGTCAGTTTTCTCTTTGTGCTCTTTCATGATACCATCAAGTTTTGTTGAAGCTTTGCAAGCGGTCGCGAATGCCGCAATACTGGTTACAATTCCAATACCTAAAGCGATTTCTGGTGAAGCGCTTTTAAGTTTTAACCCCACTTTACCTAATTTTGGTGTAACATTTGATACAACTTTTGTAATTGATAACATAATATAATTCCTCCTTGATAATTAAATAGGCATAATTCTTGGCATTTTTAACAGCCAGCCGTCAGATGTTCTGATAATACGTGCTTCATCTACATTCGTCCAACCGTATTTGTTGTCGGTGTAAGTACTTGGTACGCTTGAAAAATCATATAAATCAGCAACGGATGCAATACCGTACTGTGCAATTGTTCCTTTTAATGCTCGAATCACTTCTTCTGCTGCTCCCGGTTCATGGAAAGTCAGATCAGAATAATTGTATCCGTAGGCTGCGTTTTTATTTGCAACAGGTGTTGAGTTTTGTGCAGAATATGAACCATAATTAACTCTGGATACAGGTGTAGAATATGAACCGCCAGTCTTTCCACCGACACCATAGAATATCGCATCGATTGTCTTCTTTGCTGTATCTGCCAGCATATTTTTAATATATGGCAAAGCAACATCCTTAATGACATAGTTCGCTGTTGTCTGTAAGTCATCTGCAAATAAAGATTCAGTCACTTTGTCGGCAGTACTACGTTTTTTCTTTACGCCAGTTGCAACCGGTTTCTTTTTCTCTCCCGGTGCTTTTTTACTAGCATTTGAATTATTTGGCAAATCATTAAAATTCATAATGCCCTCCTAATTTAGTTTTACGATTTTTCCTGGCAGGGAAATTTTTGTATTTGGTAGTCGATTATTGTCTCGTTTGAACTGATAAGTTAAATTGCTTCTAGCTTTGCGCTCAGATGGGGCGTATGTAGACCCCATCCAAATATCAGCAATGCACTTACCGAATTCTAATACAGGACCTTGATAATAATATGATGAATAGATAAGCCATCACTCCTTTATTTAATTCGTTTGACTTCAGGTAATCTAAGTACATATCCGAAACATGACGATGGCAGAATTAAATACTTGCTCAAATCGGTCCATCCGTATTTAGTGTCAGAATATGTACTTGCGAGTCCAATTAAATCATATGCATCTGCTACTGATACTACACCATAATTATTAATAATTTCTTTCATGCATTTGAGCGTTTCTTTAGCTGCTGTTTCATCAGATATATGTTTCAGATAAAAATAATCCTCCTCTAATTTCTGGTACTTAGATTTCTTTGGATAAATAGTGATCTCAATTCTTTTACCAATTTTAATAGTTTTCATATTTCTCCATCCTTTCTAATTGAATTCAATAGACATAGTCAAGGGTCCAAAATTGATATGAAGTGATTTCCATCCTGGATAAAGCTTTAGCATACTTATTCCAAACCCAAACCTCCATGGATAGCTAAATATTCTTACATGTTTACCAATTTTAATAGTTTTCATATTTCTCCATCCTTTCTTAAAAAAAAAAAGAAAGAGCCCTTGATAGGACTCTCTCCTTTGAATAACTGTTAAATCAATTCGATTTACTTGTCAGCTTCATCTACTGTGGCCTGAACTTTCTCAGCATCCACAAACTTTGCTGCTTCTCTCTTTGTTCTGATAGACTCAGCTTTCTTCTTGCCGAACTTAAATAACTTCTTTGCTCCCTCGTAAGCTGCGCAACCAACCGCTGCACTACCTGCGATGATCAAAGCTGTTAATAAAGCATCGCCAGCTGAACCGCTGTTCTCTTCATAACAATTTGATTCTACAACGTCATTTGTTGATGTTTCGATGTTGTTCATTTCCATTTCGTTTCTGTTTTCTTCCATGATAAAATCTCCTTTTCAATAAATGTTGTTATTCTTTCACTATATGCCTTGTAAATTTTGCGATTTTATTTAAGACTTCTAGGCTTTACTAAATAAGTCATTGTTAAGCATGGTGTACTATCTGAAGCCAATGTTGTGTCATAGGCTACCTCGATATAACCGTTGTCAATATCCCAACCGAATTCATTGCCTAATTCAACTGGTGGAATATCTAGCTCTAAATAAAGTTCATTCAATGAAATAAACATTTCATCTCGCATTCTGGCATTCAGAATATTGATGATCCTGTCTATCTGGTTTCTGCTAGATTTGAAATATCGTCCAGACAACATGTCATAGCAAAGTGTCTCACCGTGATCAGTTATGATAACTTCTTTATTTTCGACTGGGTTCTGTTTGACGTGATCTTCAGCAACCGCCTGTCTAATCTCTTTTTCTTTATCTGCACCGAGAACTTCGACTGCTTTAGATGTATATTCCTGATAAGCTTTATCCAATACTGCATATCCAGCTGCAAGAACCGCATTTCTCTTTGCCCATATATGATTACCGCCAAATATTAATGCTGCCGATCCGCAAAAGATAGCTGCTGTTGGAACAACATACTTCCACGTAACTCTGATTGTATCTTTGATAGGAAGTTTGTCAATCTCTGCAAATTCTTTATAGTTTCGTTCTTTAGCTTCCTCATAACGTTCATCATTGATTCGATTCTTCTCTGCTTCTAATGCATTGAGAGCTTTAGGTCCATTTTTATAAGCTGAATATACAGCCACACCCATACCGCCTACACCAACGACAACCATAATAATCGGTGCGTTTTTCTTAGCACCCGCTACAAATGCTCTACCGGCATTATTTAATTTGATTTTTGGTAATTTAATCATTGTTTGTTTCCTCCTTTGAAAGTCGTTCGTCAATCTGTGCTGTGATTTCTCTTTCAGTCACTACCTGCTGAATAATTGCCACTACAGCAGCACCTACTCCGAGAATTGCATAGTCTAATAATTTGTTGAGTTTCATAATAAATGTCTCCTTTCTTGATATAAAAAAGAGAAGCCCTTGATAGGACTCCCCCTAATTGTCTGAATAAATAAAATCTTATACGAAACCGATAGGATTTTTCTTGTTAGTTACTGGTTGTTTTCTATATTTGGTTCCAACATAGCCGTCACGAAGTTTGTGCAACCACATCTCTCTTTCAGATTCATTGTAAACCCCAAGACATATATCTTGAATTTTACCATATCCTTTGTTAAGCATTAGCGCACCATTTTCGTTAAGAAATTTTGCTATATATTGTCCAATGTAAAAACCAATACCTAATTTAATCGCATCTTTCATTTTCATAATAAATACCTCCTAAATATTCTTTCACTATAGGACTTGTGAAATTTGCGATTTATTCCCATTCTTCTGTATAATCCGCAGATGGTGCAAATACTGGCCAAATTGAATAGACATAGGAACCGCCATCATCACCATTATTGACAATCCGATGCTCAAAGTCCACCCAGTAAATACCATCAGTCGTTGTCCACCCAACAGAATCACCATATTCAGTTTGCGGTAATCCTAGAAACTCATAGAATTCGTTCAGTGAAGCATACCCTCTCATCGTGAAGTTACGATTGAAATGATATTCAGCATCTATAATTTCTTTCTCATAAGCTTCAATTGACTCACCAGAGATTTCTTCAACCCATGTAGCTTTTTCATCTGGTTCATCGCATCCGACATGATGATAATTACAGCTTTGAAGAATCACTTCATCTCGAACTTTTTTGTCGGCTTCTTCACCATATAAGTTAATCAAAGATTCTCTATACTTAGCAAAGTTCTTATTGACTAATGTATAAGCGGCAATCAAAGATGTCTGCTGTTTAGCATTAAATACATGGATACCAAATATACAACAAATTGTTCCAGTTCCTAATGCAATTGCTGGCCAATATACTTTAGCCGCTGTTACTACAGTTTCTTTCTTTGTCAGAGGTTCTCCTTTTTTCTCCTCTTCCTTTTCTAAAAGTTGTATTGCTTTTGGTGTTTCGTATGCGATGCATATGCCAGTTACGATCACACCACCAGCCGCAATACATGACATAACTAACGACTTATTAATTTTCATCATTACATGCCTCCCCTAACAAATTGACAATATTATGAAACGCAATATATTCACCATCATCTTTTGCGACAATTTCGATATAAATGCTATAATCTTTGAAATCTAAAGAATGATCCAGTTTCCAGCCAAGTGCCACTTTATCAATTTCTTTAGTAAATCCTAGGGCTGATAAAACAGTGTTTAAATATACCCAACCTTGCTGCAAAAGAACATCGTCAAACCAGAATTCTGCTCTTTTGATCATCAAATCAAAAACATAGTTGTTCCCGTCCTTCCAAAACATAGACTTCTTCGCTAATACATAAATAGTTGCTGTTTTCATATTTTATTCATCCTTTCTTAATAAAAAAAAAGAAAGAGCCCTTGATAGGACTCTCTCCTTTGAATAACCGTTTATAAGTTACTTTTTAATGTGCTTGACGATATTATTGATTACACAGATCCCCCATACAATAATACAACCATGAATCCAACCCTCTAATGCACCACTTAAAAAACTATACTTCATAGCTTTTCCAGTTTCGTCATTTTGGATTGCTTCATTAGCCTTATCCATTAAGTCATCTGATTTCTCAATAACCATTCTACCTAAACTCATCATAATAAATACCTCCTAAATAAATGTTGTTATTCTTTCACTATATGCCTTGTAAATTTTGCGATTAGAAAAAAGAAAAGACCCAGTGTATTAAACACCGAGCCTAAATCTCAGTTATGAATTTTCGTTCAAAAACTTTTTGGCATTTTCCTGTAACTCTAGTTTACCTTCAGTGGCCAATAACTTGATGCTGCGAATATCCTCTTTACTAAGCCCTAGTGATTCCAACCATTTTACAAATTTAGTAAGATCACCAGGCTTATTAAGAGTACCGCCCACTTTTATCCACGATGCGATAAATCTAGTTGCATAAATGTAACCATTAATCATTATGTTTTCAAACATAAATATCACTCCTTTCTTTCACTATAGAAGTTGTAAATTTTGCGATTATAAAAAAGAAAAGAGGAATCTCAATCGAGACTCCCCTCTGTCTTATTTCCTGAAAAACAAGAATTTAATTATCGCTGCTATTATCGCAACCGGGATCAATATTCCTATTAGACCTGCCACAGCAATTCCTCCAATTAAGAATGTTGCGGTAAATGCAAATAATAATAATGTTCCTAAGATCATCAATAATAAACTTATCATAATATTCACTCCTTTCTTTCACTATAGGAGTTGGATTTTTTGCGATTTACTGAGCTTCTGATAATTTATCCAATACTCTAGCCTGTACTTTCAAATAATAATTCAATTCAGCGTCATTCAGATCATCTTCCATTTTGTTGATTTTATCTGTAAAATCAGCATATTTTGTCATATAAGAAGTATAATCTTTGAGTAATGTCGTATCTGATGAATTCTCATTATATTTCTTCATAAATTCAGCGTATTCACCCATAAATTCTTCATAGGAATCCAAAGCTTCTTTCGTTTCTGGTCGGATTTCATCGCTGCTATTTTCAGAAGATTCCGATGCCTTGGACTCTGTTTCTGACTCGACAGTTGTTTCAGTTTCCATATGAACATAAAAACTTATTTCCATAGTTTTATCTTCGTCATCGTAAGTTAGCATCAAATCGTCTTCTGCGTCATTGAAAGCTCTATACCAGTCTTCGTATTGTGTGAAGTCTTCTGTGAATCCTGCCTCTTTCACCATATTAACATATTCATTGAACAACTCTAAACTATAATCAGTAACGGTTGCAAAAAAGCAATCTGTCGCGTTTGTATCAACTGTACCACTTTCTTTATTTGGTATTGGAATCATACCCGCAGCGCCGTCTCTTGGCCACATAGTCGCTTCTGTCTCACTCTCAGTTGTTGTTACTGGCGCTACTGAATTGGAACCACACCCAACAATACCAAACGATAAACTTGCTACCATAACCATTGCTAATAATCTCTTTTTCATAACTTGATCTCCTTTCAAATATACAATTATTGTACCACACAAAAACAAAAAGAAGAAGCCCTTGCATTAAGGACTCCTCCCTTTTTCCGATTAGAATTTGAATAATTTTCTTGAATCTTGTCTAACTGACTTATATGTGTCAGAACAAAGCGTTCCTTCTTTTTCGAATTCCCAACCCCGCGTATAGTTATAGCCAAAGAATGCTAATGCTCCAACAAACTTCAAAGCGTCTAATCCTACATGCGTGATTGTATTAATCAGTTCCCTTCTTTCGGTCTTTTCAATACTCTCCTGCTTCAGTAGTAAATCGTATTGCTCTTTCAGTCTTGCTGAAACGCTTGCATACTGCTCACTATCTGGCGGTAAGCTTTTCAATTCGCTTAATAACGAACGAATTTCCTCCTCCAACATTTCTACAGTTGTTTTCTTTTCTTCCATAATAAATATCTCCTTTCTAATTCTTTCACTATAGAAGTTGTAAAATCTGCTATTTCTTAACGACAACTTTTAATACGGTATAATTATCGTTAATGATATTGCTTAATGGCGCAATCATTTCAAATGAAATTAGATCTTTTTCAGGATCTGTAGAGTCGATAATTAAATTGCCAAACCTTGTTGTGTCCATGTAATATCTGGATAAACAAAAACCAACAGCAATTCCGACTAACAGAACTATAACTACCAATAAAAAGATTTTCATATTTTCACCTCCCTGGAATTTTTACAATATCAGTTTACAGTTTCTTTTGGGCATTTGCGTGATACAAAAAAAAAAAGAAAGAGTCCTTGTTAGAACTCTCTCCTTTGAAATTAATCTTCAACTTCTTTTATGTCGTAATTAATTTGAATGCCATCATAACCGTAATATGTTCCAAAACAATTTACAGAATCTCTTACGTCGTTTTCAATATTTTCTCGTACTTCTTTGTATCCAGCGTTAAGTCCATCAACGTATCCAACATTGTGTCCTTTGCTGTATCCCATAGAATACACAATAAAACATGAAACACCAAAAATGATTGCTGTTATAATTGCTGTAAACATTACTAATAATTTTTTCATAATAAATACCTCCATAATAAAATATCGTTTATTCTTTCACTATAGGAGTTGTAAAATCTGCGATTAGAAAAAAAAAAAGAACGCCCTGTTAAGAGCGCTCCTTTCTCATCTGGTCAAGTGCAAATACTCTCTGAATCATATCCCAAATAGTAGATTCATCAGTATCACGGATACATCTTATAATTTCTTCGTTGCTATATCCTTGTCGATACATAGCCTCGACGACTTTATAAGCGCCTCCATAATTATCTTTTCTTCTATCATTTGTTTTTTTTTGTCGTATCATATTTTTCCACCTTTCCTTTCATTATACACAATGTAAAATCTGCGAATAATTAAGGATATAGAAAAATTTTCTATACAACTCATAGTAATGTTTTCGACAGCATGGTATCTGATATCGAATTCTCAGCAAATCGTATGACAAATTTTCTGTTACTCCGATTAGCAAATATTTACTGATCAAGTTGTCTGTCAAATAAGCAGTTTTCTCAATTAGCTTCATACTTTGAATATACTGATCTCTGCATGAGGCTGCGATCTCGGTCCTGCTAGATTTACTCAACCGCTTACCAGAATATCCTATTTTTGCATAGCCATCAATAGAATTACAAATGCTTTTCCAATACGGATACTGTAAACAAAAATACTTCAGCTCATAATACCGATGCTTAGGCAGCCAGTACTCATTTTTCTTAGACAATTCAGGCTTCATAACTTTTCACCTCTCCAGTAGTATCCTGTATGCTCGTACAAAGCTTTAGGAGAAATATAATAGTTAATCCGTCCTAATTTGCCGTTCATATCATCTAGGCTTGTAATCAGCTTGCCGTGTCTCGTTGCAATCCCGATTGGTAAATATCCCGTAATCAGTCCTGCACGTACCCAACAGCAATCTTTACCATAGATTCTTGCAGCCACTTTTACAGGAACACTTTTCTTTTCCATTCGATCACATCCTTTCAAGCTGATAATACTGCTAGACTGTACAAATATCAAAACAACTTGAGTG
>ERZ1034873.354-NODE-354-length-26780-cov-52.944322_pt1 | contig 26780 bp, 33 predicted proteins | sample MGYA00520689_ERZ1034873 | MGnify/ENA primary metagenome ERZ1034873 (study PRJEB33766, sample SAMN09781722) | gut metagenome | biome: gut microbiome | host: Homo sapiens | place: Madagascar | study: EMG produced TPA metagenomics assembly of the PRJNA485056 data...
AAGTGTAATAGCATAAACAACTTAAAAATCAAGTTATTGAAAAAATGAATTGTTAGAATATTGTATTTTATTGCAATATTCTTTTTATTATGTTAAAATAATATTAGGTGATACTATGGAAAGTCTGCTAAACTTCTTTTTACATTTTGTATCTTTTGTGGCATTAATTCTATTAGGAATTTTTGCCTTTTTTTCTTGTTTTATTGTTCAATTTATAAAGTCTGAGGTTAAAAATGAAAGAAATAAAGAAAGAAATGATAAAAGATTTTGAAATTAATAAGTTGAAATTTGATTTTATGGGTTATACATTTAATAATACAAAAGAATTGTCTTTTCATCACTTGATTATTCCTAGAAGAAATTGCGAATTTTATAATATTGGGGATGGTTTTTACAAATGGAACGGAGCAATACTTAATCAGAACACATCACACGATTATTTACACATAATTGAACGATTAGATTATGATTTGTTCCTAGCAATTACTAGTGAATTGATAGATGAAAATTTAAAAGGTAAAATTGATATTGAAAATCTTAAAAAAATTAGAGAATTATTGCTATTTTTTGAGAAAGAACACAAATACGATAAAACTAAAAAGGGAAATATCTTGATTAAAAGGGAATTTTTATATAGGAGGATAGAGTTATGAATAATGTATTAATTCCAATTAAAAAAATGTTTTTTAGTGATGTCAATGACTGCTTTAACAAAATAGATTATATTAAATCTTGCTTTGAACAGCTTGATGATGAATACAAGATGATTTATAAATGGTACTTTTTTAATCAACTATGCCTTGTTAAAGATTATAAGAATTGTCCTATTAAATCTATGTTTTGGGAATATATTTGTGATTTATGCGACTTTGACACAATTAACTTGTATTATGAACAATTTGTTGATTACCAAAATTATTTAACAAATATAAACAAAAAAAAGACTATTTAATAGTCTTTTCCTATGTAAAAAAACTTTTGAAAGATATGAGTTTAAAGTGAATAAAACTCATACATTAATTATATCACTTTATTCGTTAAAGTCAAGTATTTCTATTTCACATCTTGGGTTTTCTTTGTCATAATATACCCTAGAACCATCATGACTACTTACTATTGTAGAATTATCATCTGCTAATATATTGTGATGTACTAACATATCCGTTGTTGCTTCAAGTAGGTTGTTTAAATCTACTTTTCTTCTAGTAGGCATATAATATAAGCATTTTAAGGTTATTGGATAGTCTATTGGTTCATCTATTTTAGGCATATACATCTTGCACTCACTTTCATAGTCTTTGTATAATTTGCTAGGTATAATCATCGGTCTATTGTGAACTGATACTATTCTTTGTGAATTTTTTTTAGTTCTTGGTGCTATTGGTATTATAAATTTAATTTCCATTTTTTATTTTCCTTTCTAATCTTATTTTAAACTTTACTTTTTTAATTTCATCTTCTACATCACTTAATTTTTTAAAAATTATATTTCTACTTTCTTCATAGAAAAACTCTTTATTTAATTGTCTAACGAAAAATCTTCTTTGCATTTCTAATATACTTAATTTTTCTATTAATTCATTACGCATATTATCACCTACTATCAATTTGATTATAATACAATTTGACTAAATCAACAAATCAAGTTAAAATTTATTATAAAATGAGGTGTTAGAAAATGAAAAATGATAATAATTTAATCATAGAACAAGAAAATCAAAATCAACTAAGAAAACTTGAAGAATTTTATGTTAATGGTAAAGTTAGTGATATGTTAGTTGAAATTGAAAAACAAAAACAAAAAATTACGGAAGAAATTATTGAATATTCTAAAACACACTTAGTACCTAGTAAGTACGATAAATTTGGTAATACTATTGCTTATGAAGTGTCAATGAAACCTATTGTTATTCAAAACTATTTCTTTAAATCAATAGTGCCTTTATCAAGTAGTATGCCTATGTATAATGCTGAAAAACTTGCATTGGTTTATGAATATTATAATCATATTGTTGGTGAAGTTAATGATAAAATTGGTAACTATCCTAGTAGTTTAACATCTTTTTGTAAGTTAGCAGGTCTTACTTTAAGTGAATTAAGGTCTTATAAAAATTCTACTGACTTAAATATGAGAACTATTGTTGAAAAGATTTATGATGAAATCGGTGATACTAACTTGACTATGGGTCAATTAGCACTTACAAAAGAAAAATCAACTATCTTTAAACTTAAAACACAAAATGAAATTGTTGAAAAAGAACAACCAAAAGTTAATATTAATATTGTTGAAGCACCAGACCAAGAAGCAATTTTAGAAAAAATTAATAAATATAAAACTTTTATAGATAAAAGGAATTAATTGTTATGAAAGATTATGAAATTGCTAATAATATAGACCAATTGCTTACAATATTAGAAAATAACTTTAAATACGCAAATACTAAAAAAATACCTTTTGAAGATATTTTTGATATGGTTAAAGACATTAAAGTCTTACTTATGAACTATGAAAGCAAGACTAGGGAGTGTGGTATCTTTGTTGTTAAAAGATATATTCCTATTCTTAACCTTTTGCTAAAAGTAGATAGTAACAATGAACATCTTAGGGAATATTATGATATTCTTAAATATGCTTATAAATTAGGTGCAAGGGTGTCATTAGAGCATTATATGGTATATAGGGAGTGGGAAGAACCAGACAAAGAAAAGTTTTTTCAACCTAGATATAATATTTTAAGTGGTTATATTCACTATTTACAAGAATTAGAGTGTAACCCTAAGTTTACTACCTTAATTTTTAATGCCCCTAGTGGTTATGGTAAAACTTATCCTAAAAAGATTAGTGAAGCATGGGCTTTTGGTATTGATGATACAGGTGCAATGTTGTCTTTATGTTCTAATGATGATGTTGTTAAATCTGGTAGTAGAACTGTTATTGATGAAATTAAAAGTGAGTGCTTTGGTGAAGTATTCCCACATTTGAAATATAGTGAAGATGACAAAAACTTTTTCTTGAAAGAAACAGATGAAAAATGGAAATTAAGAAATTGTAGATTACCTTTTAGTTATTATGCTAAATCTACACAGTCAAATGTTGTAGGTTCAAGAGCAAGTAAATCTATACATATAGATGACTTATATCCAGACTATAAAGAAGCAATGAATAAAGACTTAAATGTCTATTATTTCAATAAATCTATTACAGTTTGGGAAAAAAGATATGTTCAAAACAAAACACCAAAAGTATGTATTACTGGTACTTTATGGGCAAGTGGCGACTATATTGACTTGAAAATTCAACAATTGAAAAGGGAACATAGATTTGTTAAACATCCTAAGTACCCTTACACTTATGTTAGTGAAGATAGGTCATGTGCCATTATTCAAGTACCAGCATTAGATTATAAGACAGGTCAAAGTTCTTGCCCTGAAATTAAATCAACAGAAGATTTGTACAAAGAAAAAAATAATATGGAAACATATCTTTGGGAAACTAACTTTCAACAAAGAGCAACTAACCCTGAAAGTCTATCATTTAGTTATGATAAGTTAAGAACTTATGACACTATTCCAGAAACTGACTACAAAGGTGCTTATTCTGTAATTGATGCCACTAGAAAAAGTGGTAAAGACTTTTTTGCAATGCCTATATTTAAAAAAGTACCTAATGATAACAATGTTGACTATTATTTAAAAGATTGCTTATTTACAAGAACTGCAACAAAAGATATGTATTATGAAATTGTAGATAAAATTATTGAACATCATATTGTTTTACTTGTAATAGAAAGTAATGTTACAAGCGAATTATCATCGAATTTGAATAAATTACTAGAAGAAAAAGGTGTAAATTTTTGTGAAATAATTGAAAAATATAATACTATTCCTAAACCTACAAGAATAGAAAATGAAAAGCATATTATTAAAAAGCAACTTGTATTTCCTAAAAGAGGAGCATTTGGTATTAATACTGCAATGGGCTTATTTATGGATAATCTAACTACTTACAATGCAAGTGGCTCTAATAGTAATGATGACGCTCCTGATAGTTGTGCCTTATTTGGTAGTGAAATTATAGAAGAAAATGCTCAACCACAGGTTGCAACACCTTTATCAGATATTAGGGAGTATATGTAATTTGACAAAAATTGCACTATATGTTATATTTCTTATTCGTAGATACAAAAGTAACCTAATAAAAAGAGAGTGGCGATATAATGGAAACACATGGAAGAATTACAATATATGCTAATTATACCGAAGAAGAATTACTAAGTGGTACTAAAAAACAACAAGAGGATAAAGTTCTTGATATCTTAGTAAATAGTATATCTTTACACGATACTAATAATTTACAAACTATTTATTTAAGAAATTATTTATATGGCGACCAAGATATTAAATACAAAGAAAAAAAGACTAGAACCGATATAAATAATAAAAGAGTTGAAAATTGGGCTTATGCTTTTCTTGACTGGAAAAAAACATTTTTACTAGGAAAACCTATTCAATATGCACCTGTAAATGATGTAAATAACGAAGAAATTTCAAAACTAAATAGTTATAATGTTTATGAAGATAAACAAGCATTAGACTTAGAAATTTATGAAGATATATTTATTGCTGGTCGTGGTTTTAGATATAATTTTGGTAGTCCAATGAATGATGAAGATGAAGCACCTTTTGAAAGTATAAATGCACCTTTTGAAGATACTGAGGTTGTTTATTCTAGTTCAATTAATCATGAGCAATTACTTTCTTACATAAAATCAAGTAAAAAGTATATTCAAACGGAATTAGACCCTATTACTGGTGAACCTAAGCAAATTGAAGTAAATTACGATGAATATAATGTTTATACAAGAAAAATGATGTATGTAATAAACAACAAAAATGCAAGTACATTTGTCGTTGTTAAAAGAAGTCCAATTGTTATAAATGAACATATAATCACAGAATACTATCTTAATAGACAAAGAATGAGTTTTTTGGAGATAGGAAAACCTATATTTGATGATATAAACTATGTTGAAAATTTAGACTTAGATGATATAGAGGCTTTTGTTAATAGTATAATGGTATTCACTAATGCTGAAGTTAATAAAGCAAGTATGGAAGCAATTAAAGAATACGGAGCAGTGTCTATAAAATCAACAGACCAAAAGAAAGCAAGTGTTGAAGTATTACAGTCTAGATTAAAATCACTAGATACACAAATTTTCTATTTAAGGAAATTAAGTGCTTTACATAATATTTTGGGTGTTCCACAGGCAACTAATAATGGTGATGTTAGTAACGCTGAAACTGGTAAGGCTTTTCTAACAGGTCAAGGTTTTACAAGTGCAAGTGTTCGTGTAGAAGGCGAAGAACAAGCATTTAAAAAATGTGATAGAAATTCACTTAAAGTTATTCTTAAAATTTGTAAGAATACTGCAGATAGTGGTATTACAAATCTTAAAGTTAGTGATATTGAAAGTAAATTTAGTCGTGATTTAAGTGATAACTTACTTAATAAGACACAGGCTTTACTAAATTTAACTACTGCTCAAATACCACCTGAAATAAGAAATCAAGTTATTGGTTTGTTTAGCGACCCAGTAAGTGTAACAAAATTGCAAGAGCAATTTCAAGAAGAACAAAGACAAATTCAACAAGAAATATTTGATAAACAAAATAGTGATAATAATGCTAATAAAATCAATGAACAAAATAATAAAATTCAAGACACAAAACAAAATGAAAGACAACAACAATAGTCTTTCTCAATGCCGAGTTAGCACAATGGTAGTGCAATTCCCTTGTAAGGAAAAGGTTATCTGTTCAAATCGGATACTCGGCACCATCTATACCTGTTGAGTGAAACGGATATCACGATAAGTTCATACCCTATAAATAATGGGTTCAACTCCCATAACAGGCACCATGTGGGCTTAGTTTAATGGTAGAACAATGCTCTCCAAAAGCATTAGTGGTAGTTCAACTCTATCAGCCTATGCCAATATTACTCTTTGGTGTAATTGGTAACACACCACACTTTGAATGTGGCAATTTAAGTTCGAGCCTTGAAAGAGTAACCATTAATAGGCAAGTAACTCAGTTGGTTAGAGTACACGGCTTATATCCGTGTGGTCGTGGGTTCAAGCCCTACCTTGCCTACCAAATATATTCTCTATGTAGTTGGTAAACTATGTTAAAAAAATTACTGTATAAGGAGGAGAATTATGACTATATCAAGAGAAGAAATCAAAAAGAAATTAGGGGAAACTGCTACTGATGAACAAATTAGTGCAATGTTAGATTTGTTACATACTAGCGAAAAAAACTTAAAAGATGAAAAAAATAATCTTCAAACACAATTAGACAAATTAAGTGATTACGATGAAATGAAACAAAAACTTGCTGAAATAGAAAATGAAAAATTGACTGAGCAAGAAAGATTACAAAAAGAAAAAGAAGAAATTGCTAAAAATCTTAAAGAAAGCAGACTTGTAAAAAATAAAGCAAAAGTTATGACTGTTTTAGCAGGACTAGACATTGATGAGGAATTAGTAGATAGTTTAGTTAGTGAAGATGAAAATGTTTCTATCAACAAAGCAAATAAGTTAAAAACTAAAATTGAAACTTTAAGTAGCGAAGTTGAAAAGAAAACAAAAGAAAATTTAACTCAACTTAACATTAAGCCTAATGTTAATGAAAAAAATCTTGATAATAACAATGGGGCAATGACATTTGAAAAATTTAGAAGTCTAAGTCAAGAAGAACAAAATAAATTTGCAAATGAACACCCAGAAGAATTTGAAAAATTATAAAAATAACAAGGAGATGAAAAAATATTATGGCTAAATTTGATAGCAAATCATGGAACCCACAAGTTTGGGAAAAATACATGAGAAAAGTACCTAATACAAAAGAAAATGCCTTAATTAAAAATGGTCTATTAAACCCTAAACCTAATATGACTGCAAGATTAAGAGATGAAGTAGGAGGTAACTATTTTACTGAACCAGTTAGAGGTTTACTAGACGGTCAAGTATTAAACTATGATGGTGTACAAAATTTAACTGCTACATCAAGAGATACTTTTGAACAAGGCAAAATTATAATTGGTCGTATGAAAGGTTGGACAGAAAAAGATTTCTCTACTGAATTAACTGGAGAAGATTTTATGCCACTAGCACAAGAAGTTAAAGAATATTATGATGAAGTAGACCAAGCCGATATACTTGCAATTTTAAAAGGTATATTTGCAATGAACGATGGTAGTGGTTTTGTTGAAGCACATACAACTAAAATCACTGGTGAACTAAGTGATACAACAATGAATAGTGCATTGCAAAAAGCAAGTGGTGATAAAAAGAAAGTTTACTCAATTGTATTTATGCACTCATTACCAGCAACTCACTTAGAAAACTTAAATTTAATAAATTACTTAAAATATACTGATAGCAATGGTATTGAAAGAGATTTAACTATTGGTACTTACAATGGTAAGTTAGTAGTAGTTGATGATGATATGCCTACTAATGAAGTTGCTTCTACTTACACAATTACAAGCGATACTGATGTAGTTGCAGGTAAGACTTACTATACTAGAAGTGGTAGTGCTGGTGCTTATGTATACACAGAAGTAGCAAACCCTACAAAAGCAAATATTTCAACTTACTATGAAATGACTACTGAAGGTTATACTGAATATACATCTTATGTATTAGGTAGCAAATTCTTTGACTATGATAATGTTGGTGTTAAAGTACCAAATGAAATGTACAGAGACCCTGCAACTAATGGTGGTATTGATACACTATACACTAGACAAAGAAAATTATATGTACCTACTTGGATATCATTTACTAAGAAACAAATGGCTACAAGTTCACCTACTGTTCAAGAATTAGCAAATGGTGAAAACTGGGAAGTTGTTAATAATGGTAAATCAGGTTCTGATAAAAAATATGTAAATCATAAGATGATACCATTAGCAAGAATTATATCTAGAGGATAATAAAGGAGAGATAAATTATGGAAAGTGCCACACAATTAGATTTGTTAAAACAAAGAATAACTTACGATGAAAATTTATATGGTGATGAAACTACTTACGAAGAATATCTTAATAGGCTTCTTGAAGATAGTAAGTTTATGGCACTTTCTTTAAGATTTCCTTATCAAGATTATTCTAATATGGAATTACCTAAAAAATATTATAATTGGCAATTAAGATGTTGTGTTGAATTAAAAGAGTTAATTGGTTCTATGAACATAAGGTCATATAGTGAAAATGGTTTAAGTTGGACTAGGGATACTGGAAACTTATCAACAAGTCTTGTTAGTGAAATTGAACCATTAGTCGGTGTTATAGGTGAAGATGATGATATTTAATGCTAGTAAAGATACATTTTCAAATGTAAATAAAGATATGTATATTGCAAGAAAAATTGGTGTTGAGTATGATGATAACAACAATGAAACTATAATTTATGATAAGCCGTTCTTTTATGGTAAAAAGAATTATCAACCAATGAACTTAATATCATTACAGTCTTATATGAGTGTATATGGTGAAACAAAAAGCAATGTTGTACAATTACTAATAGATAGTAGTGAAAAGGGAAAATTTAAAGAATTTGATGTCGCATATTTATATGGGGCAACCCCTAGAAACGAAAGTGTATATGGTGAAAATGCTAACTATCAAGTAAAGGCATTTAGACAACAAAATACAAAAATTTTAGTAATTCTTGAAGAAATAATAAAGGAGGAATAAATCTTATGGAAAAAGTTAAAATAAGAGATGTAAAAGTTGGTGCAGTAATTGAAGTTGCAAAAGATATAGCAAGTGATTACATTGCCACTAAAAACTTTGAAATATACAAAGAAGAAGCAAAAACATTATTTAATAAGTCAAAAAATGAAAGTATAAAAAATGATTAACACTAAAATAGCAATTACAAATTTTAGTGCAATAGATAATCAAATAAACAAAATAAAATTAATAAAAAGCGACCAAAGTAGTTTAATGGAGTTTTTAAAAGCAAAGTTTTTAAAAGCATTAAATGAAACTATTGATGAAAGATTAATAAATGTTAGCAATGGTGAACAAGGTGGTGTAACTGATAGTGAATATTTTGAAGAATATAAACTAAGAAACAAATTTATGGATATACCAAACGGCTTTATTCTATATAATGACACTGTTATACCTCAGTCAATGTTGCCTATAAAAAGCAAAAAAACATTAGCAAACTATCCAAATGGTTTTAGTTTAGCACTAGCATTTGAATTTGGGGTTGGTATTGTAGGTGAGAATGCACCAGTTGAAGGTGCTTGGGAATATAATGTTGCCAAACATAATTTCTATTGGACTTATGAAAAATATGGCAAAAAGTATGCAACTTATGGTTATAAAGGTATGGAAATTTATAGATTTACAGTTGCAAAAATCAAAGACAATATTAACGACTGGATAAAAGAATACTTTGGTAAGGTGGTGTAGTAAAATGATTGAAAAATATGATATTTTATTTAATGAATATAAAGAGTTTATTAAATTAAATTCAAAATACAATGCCAGAGTTGTCAAAAACAACACAAACACCTCTACCTATTTTCCTATAATAACTTGTAAGTTAAGCAATTGTACTAATACTAATAATTGTACTTTGGATAAGATAGAGCAATATGATGAATACTATTTTACGATAGATATTTATTCAAAAGACATTGTTGTTGATAAGAAAAAAATATCATCACAGGTTGTTATTGATGAATTAACAAAATTGACTATTCAATTTTTTGATAAAAAAAATATGTATAGAACTGCTTGTCTACCTACATTTAATATTGATACTAGTATTAATAGACAAACTATACAATATCAATGTTTGATAGGCAGTGCAAGATTTAATATTATAAGGAGATGAGAAATATGTTTAATAGTCCAGAAGATAGAGCCTTATCAGAGCATACTGGAAGTGGTTTGTTTTCTAAGAAAGCAAATGGTAAATATTCTTTATTCTTACCTATAACAGGTACTGGTGAAAATGGTTCTGCACCAGAAAGTTTAGAGAAAACTGTTGTTGGAAACAAACAAAAAAGTTATGTTGAAGGTAGAACAGATAACCCACAAAAAACTATTCCGTTCTATGCACATAGGGATAACATAACAATTCTTGAAGAAAGTAAAGGAAAATCAATTGACTTCCTAAGAGTTTTGCCTGACTTTACTGCAATGAAATATAGTGGTACTGTAAACTATAAATTAAACAACACTGATGTTGGTAGTTTGGAACAAGGCGAATTAACTATTACACCTACAACTGGTGATACTTATGTTGAAAATTGCTATGCTTTACTTGAAGATACTGCAATATTTACAAATGATATTCCAGATAAAGTAGTAGTTGCAAAAGAAGGTAGTGCTACTGTAAATGTAACTACTAACCCATCTGATGCCACTGTAACTGTTGTTCAAGAAACTGGGGGCAATGCTTATGCTACTGCATCTTACACATCAGGTGTAGTAACTATTACTGGTGTTGCAAAAGGTCAAACTATAATTAGATTAAAAACTACAAAAGAAGGCTATGCTAGTTTTGTTAGAAGTATTTTAGTTGTAGTAACTGAATAGGGTTAAAATTAACGATTTATAGACACTTTTTGACATTATAGTATAAATATATTATACTAATGTTAGATAGTGTCTATTTTTTAAAATAAACACTAAATAAAAGGAAAATAGGTGATATATATGATTAAAGAAGAAATAATAGAATTAAACAACAAAGAATACACAGTAACATTGAATAGACAAAGTGTATTGAAAATTGAACAATATACAAATTTGCAAAAATCTTTGGTTGAAATCAGGAAAGATGTTATAGACCATATTGAAGAAATTAAGGAAAATGAAAACCCTTTTGCTGAGGAAATTGACATTGATGAAATGCAAAAAAAAGCAGAAGAAAAATTAAATATATTACATAGAATTATTGAAAGAGCATTTTGGATATGGTTATATCCAAAACATAAACTAAATATAAATGAAGTAAAAGAAATAATTGCACCTTATTATGAAGATGATAGTAAAATGGAATATATAAGTGAATTATATAATGATTTATTAAACAAATCTTATACTATTAGCAATAAATATTACGAAGAACAAAAAAACTTGAAAGCCCTAGCCAGCAAGTAAAAAATGCAATAGAACAAAAAAAATATAATTCTTTTTATGAATATTTTTACGATTATTTATTTCCAATTGCATTAGAGTACGGCATGACAAGTGATGATTTTTGGAATAAAGACCCTGAATTATTTAACTCATACCGTACTTCTTTTATTAATAAAAAGAAACAACAATATGAAGAATATAATTATCTTTGTTGGTTAAATGGGCTATATGTACACGATGGTAACAATATTATTAGAAGTGTATTTGCCTGTGAAATTGGCAATATGCTAGGTGGTAAAAACAAACTGCCTGAACAAACTTATCCCGAGAAACCTTACGATTTATTTGGGAAAGAAAAAAAACAAACAAAAGAAGAAATCAAAGAAAAGAATAGAAAACAATATTTTAACGACTTTAATTATTTTGCAACTATGAAACAACGATTTATAGAAGAAGTTAAAGAAGGGAAGCGATAGATGTGATAAATGAACAAAATATAGGTATTAAGTTTAGCAATAGCGTAACAGGACAAGCAAAACTAGAAAGATACGAAAAAACACTAACAAGCATACAAAGATTATTAAGCACAATGAATAATGGTTTTAGTTTAGGCGACAATTACAACAAACAATTTAATTCTATAAATAGAACATTGTCAAACATTAATAGTAATGTTGCAAAACTTTCAAATGCAAACAATAAAATGCAAGATTTTAACCAAAAAGCAAATACTACAAACAACATTTTAAAAAGTGCATTTGACATTACAAAAATAGGTTTATTCTTAACAAGTTTAGAAAAGATTTATGATGTTTTACAAAAAAATTCAAAAGCAAGTGCTACTTATCTTGAAAATATGAACTTACTAGATGTTGCCTATAACAATAATACACAAAGTGCTGATAAATTAGTAAATAGATTAACACAAATGTATGGTCTTGATGAAAGTTGGGGTTATAGGACAGTAGGTATGTTCAAACAACTTTCAAATGCTATGGGTTTAGCAGATGATACAGGCACTAAGTTATCTAATACTTTAACTATGTTATCAATAGATTTATCATCATTGTATAATACCGATACTCAAAACGCAGTTCAAAAATTAGCAAGTGCATTGGCTGGACAAACAAAGCCAATAAGAAGTTTTGGTGCTGATATAACCGAAACTACATTAGCACAAACACTATTAAATAATAATATAGATTTAATGGTTAGAAATTTATCTTATGCTGAAAAAAGATTATTAATTGTTACTACTATTTTGCAACAAACAAATGAAGCACAAAATGACTGGGCTAGAACAATAGAAAGTGTTGCAAACCAAGAAAGAATACTTGAAGAACAAATACAAAGATTAAATAGAGCATTAGGTAATGTAATGTTACCACTAATGAAAACTATGTTACCATACTTAAATGCTATATTAATGGTACTAGTTGAAATTATAAATTGGATAGCAGTATTAGTTGGGTTTAATGAAGAAGATTTTGATTTCTTTGGTGAAGCAGATGAAAGTATAAATGATTTAATAGATAGTATGGGTGTAGCCGAAAATAGTGTCAAAAAATTAAAACAAGGGTTAAGAGGTTTTGATAAGTTAAATGTAATAAAGACACCTACAAGCACCACAAGTACAGGTGGTGGTCTAGGTATGTCGCCTGAAATATTAAATTTATTTAATAAAACTGCCGATGATTATTTAAGTAAACTAACTGATGTTGAAATGAAAGCAACAAGAATAAGAGATAAGATTATGACTTGGTTAGGCTTTACCAAAGAAATAGATTATGCAACAGGCAAGGTAACTTTTAAATATAATGGTTTTAAAACTACTTTAAATAATATGTGGCAGTCATTAAGAAAAATGTCGCCACTTGCTAGATTAATTGTTTCTTATTTTGCCGTTCTTACTGGCAAAAATATAATAAGTGGTATTATTAAATTAACTAAATTATTAGGAACAACTGGTCTATACAAAACAATAGTAGCATTAAGTACACCATTTGCAAGATTAAAAACATCTATTTCAAATGACTTGTTAATACCTATTTCATCATTTGGTAAAGTAACTGCAAATAATCTTAATACTTGGTCTAAGACATTAACATTATTTGAAAGATTTAAACTTACTTTATTAGGTAGTGGTGGTGTAATAGTTGGTATGACATTGTTAAGTAATGCAATGCAAAATGTTACTGAAAAAGGTTGGGACTTATCAAGTGCATTGCAAACTGGTATAGGTGCATTATCAACAATTGCAGGTGGAGCAATTATAGGTTCACAATTTGGAGCATTAGGGGCTATCATTGGAGCAACAACAGGGGCAATTGCAACTTTCTTGGAAGTTTATATGAATTATCCTAGCGAAGTATCAAAAGCAAATGCTGAAATAGAAAAAATAACTAATAGTACAAATGAGTATAATGAAAGTTTGAAACAACAATATCAAGCAATAAATGATTATACTAGTAGTAGTATAGCATTAAGCGACGCTCACTTAAAATTAATTGATGAATTAGAACAAATTGTAGATGAAAATGGTAATGTAAAACAAGGTTATGAAGAAAGAGCAAAATTTATTGTTTCAACTTTAAATAGTGCTTATGGAACAGAAATAGAAATAATAGATGGCAAAATTAAAAAATACCAAGAAGAAGTGCAAAACATTAGAGATATTATTAACGAAAAGAAAAAACAAATTTATCTTGAAATGGCTGAAGAAGGATATAAAGTTGCTTTAAAAGAAAAAGTTAATACATATAAAGCCTATGTTGAACAACAAGAGGCAATGAATAAAGCGATAGAAAATGAACAAAAAGCAAGAGAAAATCTTGAATATTGGAAAAAACAAAATACTTCTGCAACACTTTCGCCTGCTCAAAATTTAGAATTAATAAAAGCCGAAAAAGACTATGAAAAAGCAAAAGAAATTTATAATAATGCTAAAAGCACATTTGAAGATACTAAAAACTCATATATGTCAAATGTTGAAGCAATAATGAATTATCAAGGTTTATTAAATGCAAGTAGTGAAAAAAATGCTGACTTAACCGAATACTATATGAAAGAAATAGAAAACTCATATAACAACGGAAAAGAAAATATAAAACTTACACTTGATGAACAATATAATGACGCTCTATTATATTATTCTAGTGTTTTAAAAAGTGCAAAAGATAACGGAGTAGAAGTTAATGAAATATTAATAGCACAAGCCGAAGAAAGACTAAATGGTTTAAAAACATCATTAACAGACCAAAAAAAATATATCAACGGAGTAACTGATGAACAAACCGAAGCATGGGCATTGTTAGGTGAAACAAATAAAGATAAATTTTTAGAGCAATTTGCAACATTACCTGATGAAATTCAAAAACAAATTGTTAGCAAAATGTCTGAAAAAGGATATAATATATCAAGTGAATTACAAAGTGGAATTAGTCAACTTAACCCTACAATTAAAATTGATATGGATAAAAGTGCTACTGAACAAAAAATTAAAATAGACGCTGATACAAGTGAAGCCGAAAAAAAGACTAATTCATTTTGGGAAAGATTTGTTAATAATTTTAAATTTAAAATGTCGCAGTCTCCATTAGGAACTATTTTATCAAGTTTAAATTTTGGTTTATTCGCTGATGGTGGTATGCCTGATGTAGGACAATTATTTGTAGCAAACGAAAAAGGTGCTGAACTTGTAGGACACATTGGTGGCAAAACCTTTGTAGCAAATCAAAATCAAATGATGGACTTACTTGATAAAAAATTAGGCAATGCACAAACAAATAAACAACAAGTATTTAATATTTACTTAGACAGTGAACATAAATTAGCAACTTATTCATTAGAACAATTACAAGCATTAGCAAAAGATAATGGCGAACCAATAAGGATAGGTGATTAATAATGACATACGATTATGACAAGATATATGTAGATAATGTTGTTTTCCCTTTTACACCTGTACATGACGCTGGGCAAAATGATGTCGATTTAGACCCATATACAAACACACTAGGATATACTAAAAGAAATAGAATTAGACACGATGTCAAAACACTAGATTTTAGTATTCCTGTGATGTCAGGTGCTGAATTGCATAAATGGTTAATTTTGAGAAGTCCTGTATGGTTTAATTGTACTTTCTTTGATGAAAGTGAGTGGAAAATAGTAACTAAAAAAATGTATTGTAGTAGTCCAAAATACACCAAATATTATTTAGATAAAGATGACCCAGAATTAAACATTTACACAGATGTTACATTTGGTTTTGTAGAGGAGTAGTGATTTTATGGCATATATACCTAGTGAGTGTACAATTGAGCAATATAAAAATGCAGTATATAACGCAGGGGCAAAACATAAATGCTACTTGTCATTTAATGGAGTTGAATATCAAAATGTAGATGATACATTATCTAAAATAGTTATAAAATCTAACTTGATTAATACAACAGATAAAGTATTTATGTTATCAAATCTTATATCAAAAAGTATAGAAATAACTATACACGATATTGATGTTAGTAAGATACAAGACCCCATAGAATTGAAAATAGGAACATATATAAACGAAACAATAGGATATGTGTATGTTCCTATTGGAATATTCAACATACAAGAAACACCGACAACTAGCAATGGAATAACAACTATTAAAGCAAGAGATAATGCAGTAAAATTAGATGTCAATTATAATGCTAAGCCTATCATTGAAGCAAACAATGGTAGTGTAACAAAAAAACAAATATTAGACAATATATGTTCTTTATTAAATATTACAAATGGTGTAACTAGTTTTAGAGGGCAAAACGAATTAGTAGGAATTTATGATAATAGTATTAAAGCAAGGACTTATGTATCTTATTTCGCTGAACAGGCTGGGTGTCTTGCTTATATAGATAGACAAGGCAAACTACAATTTAAGAAACTAAATGATTTATATACTTGGAATTTACCAATTGATGATGTATCTAAATATACAAATGATACAACATATAAAATATCAAAAGTTATATATGAAAGTGGCGATATAAAGTACGAAAATACAACAGAACAACCTACTAATGATATATTATACTTAAATGGTGCTAACCCTTATATAACTAGCAAAACAATTGTTGAAGAAATATATGAACTTGTTAAAGATTTTACTATACAGTCTTTTAATGTAGAAAAGATTTATGGTAATGCTTGTATAGACCAATTTGACTTAATTAGTGTTAAAAATTATAATAATATTAGTTATACTACATTGGGTCAAAACACTTTAACATACAATGGTAAATTAATGCAGACTTTTGATACACAAATTAGTAAAGAAAAGAAAAACACAAACATTACTATCAATAGTGAAGCAACATATAGAAAAGGTGTTAAAAGTGAAATAGATAATGTTAAAGCAACATTTACAAGGACTGTTGAAGATGTTGATGACTTAAAAGAACAATACTCAAAAGTTTTACAAACTGCAAATAATCTAGAATTATCATTTAAAGATTTAGACAAAAAAGTTGATAGTAATAATACAAAAGTTGATACATTAGGTGGCACTGTTACAAATATGACATTTAATTTCAATACCAAAGGTTTAGCAATAGGTACAGAAAATGATGAAAATAATTCATTATTAGATAATAGAGGAATAAGAGTATATAATTATACAAAATTAAGTGCTATATTCAATAACAAAGGTAGTGGAATAGATAAACTAATTGTTACTGGTACTGCACAATTAGGTTATTTAAGATTTGTAAAATCTACAAAAGATAATGGGAAAGTAACAAAAATCTTCCATTTAAACAAATTGATAGAAGATTTACACGATTTGGAGTGATGATATATGGCTTTACAAACTAAAACAATACAAGGTTCTGCTAGTAATAATTGGATATTTGAAACAGTAGTAACTGAAAATAGTATAAGTATTGCAAATAATACATCAAGTGTTACTGTTGAGCATTTTCTATCACACCATTGGGCTGGGTCTTTCTTGGCTGGTACTTGTACTGTAACTTGGACTTGTAACGGCGAAACAAGAGAAGATACTAAGTATATTAATAGTGGTAGTTTATCATCTTATCAAAAATATAGTTTAGGTAGTGAAACATTTACAGTTGAACACAATAACGATGGTAAAAAAACAATTGATGTAAGTGGTACTTTATCTACTACTGCTTTCAACCCTAATAGTGCTAGTTCTAGTGGTAGTATGGAACTTACCAAAATACCAAGAGCAAGTACAATATCAGGAAGTAGTGCTTACATTGGTGAAACATCAATAATAGTAATAACACAACAATTAGATGTTGCATATCATGATGTAACTTATGAAATAGGTACTGGTTCAAGCAAGTTAAGTGGCACTATTGCTACTAAAACACAAAATACAAATCTAGCATTAAATACCAGTTCTTTAAAAGCAAAAATCTATCAATTAATACCAAATGATACTCAAATAAAATGTACTATATATTGTAAAACCTATACTAAGTCAGAAACAACTGGTGCTTATACACAAATGGGTGATACACAAAAAGGCGAATTTTATCTTTATGCAAAAGAAAACGACTGCAAACCTACAATTACAGCAAGTGTTGTTGAAACAAATTCTAAGATAACTACTTTATTAGGAGCAAATAATATATTTGTTAAAGGTTTATCATTACCAAAAATAACGATAAGTGCTACACCTAATTTATCTTCTACAATAAAGTCTTACACTTATGATTTAAACAATGGTGCAACTTACACATCAACTACTGCTAAAACTTATACATTTGAACAATATTTAACTAGTAAAGTAATAACAACAAAAGTTGTGGATAGTAGAAATTACACTAATCAATATGACATAGATGTATCACAAACACCATACAAATTTGTTGATTATACTTCATTAGTATTAAATGCAATTAGACTACAAAGAACAGAAGATGTATCAAATGAAGTTGTATTAACTTGTAATGGTACATGGTTCAATGGCAATTTTTCTACAACTGTTGCAAATACATTAACTGCTCAATTCCAATATAAAAAATCAAGCGAAACTGAATGGAGTGTAGCAAAAACAATTACACCTACTATTGATAATAATACATTTAAGTTTAGTAATTATTCATTAGGTAATATTTATGATTTTGATACTGAATATCAATTTAAAATAATTATTAGTGATAAATTAAATTCTGTTGAAGATACTGAAACAGTACCAAAAGGACAAGAAGTAGTTGCAATAGGTGATGACAAAGGTTGGTTATATGGTACTTGGAAATTAAATGACAACATTATTGGAACTGCTAAAAATGAATACAACACATCAAAAAATGATAGTTATAGTTGTGATTATATAAATAATAATGTAGACTTCTGCAGTATGTGTACTAATTTCTCTGGTAGAGAATACACTGATATAACTACTGTTGTGGGTTGGACTTCACCAATAAGTGTAGGTGATTACATTGCAGATACAACAAATAATTGCTTGATAATTAAAAATACAAGTATCTTGCAATTAGGTGGTTTATTATCAGGGTCTGGTTATGCTTGGGGTAGATTTATAGTAATAGATACAAGTACAAATGAAGAATTACCAAAAGACTATGGCAATGGAGTATTGTATCAATTTGGTGGTAATGGTTTTTGGTCGGCTCCTCTTGCCCCATTAATAACACAATTAGACAAAACAAAAGAATATAAAGTTCAATTACGAATATCAGCATATAATTCAACTTTTAGTATGAACTCTGGTTTTAGCGAAAGTGGTACTTATATGTGGGCAAAGAAAATAAAATAGAAAGGATAAAAAGCATGGAACAAATAGAAAGCCTTGAAAAAAGAATAGAAAAAGTTGAAGATAGGGTAACCTTAATACTACAAGAAATTGCAACATTTAAACCTATTCTTGAAACAATGAACGATAACATAAAAAAGATTAGCGAAAACTCCATTGAAAAAGAAAGAGTTGAAAAACTAGAAGATAAAGTTGAAAGTCTTGAATACGAATTAAACGAAGAAACAACTGAGAAAAAAGCAAAAATGTTAGAAGAAATTATCAAGTATATTGTGTTAGCACTCGTAGGTGTTGCAATAGGCAAATTTGTTAAATAGTTGACAAATAAATTATTTATGTTATAATAAGTCGCACTTTGAGAGGAGTGCGATTTTTGTGAAGAAAGAACATTATTGTTTTGATGTAACAAGTGAAGCATATAACTTTATAATGTCTAGTAACATCTTGAAAGAAAGTAAAAAAGAAAAGACAATATTAAATTTATGTATAAAAGGCGAACCTATTTTAAACTATTTTGTATTTTGAATTTGATTTAAAACCTCATCAATGAATAACAGAGATGGCTATGGTTTTGGTGAAGGTGCTTGGTTCTGGATAATAATTATTCTATTTGCCTTTTGGGGTAATAATGGTTGGGGCAATAGAAATAATAGTCTAGAAACCGACATTGATACTAGATTTTTGGAAAGAGATATTTTCAACACAAATCAAAATGTATCAAATACTGGTTGCCAAACTCAAAGAGATATTCTTGAAACTAAGTATGACTTAGGTACGCAAGTGTTAGAAAACAGATTTAACTGTTCACAAAATGCTTGCAATACTCAAAAAGAAATCTTACAAAATAGATATGATAATGCTTTACAAACACAAAACTTATCCGCTCAAATGGCTGAGTGCTGTTGTAATTTAAGAGCAGAAGGACTTGCAAATACTCAAAAAATAATTGACCTTATTCAACAAGATAAGATAGACCAATTAAGAGACCAAGTCTACACTACAAATCTTGCTCTAAATAATGCTAATTTGACTAATCAAATAGTTAATTCTATAATTCCTAGACCAGCACCTGCATACCCTTCTTGTAGTCCGTTCGTACCATCTACTTACGGATGTAATGGGTATAATGGATGTGGTTGTAACAACGCAACAATAATCTAACGCAAATGCCTATAAGGTAACTCTATAATAGAGAACTTGCAAAAAAAGATAGGCAAAAAGTCTATCTTTTTTAAACAAATGAAAGAGAGGGAAATAAAATGATTAATAGTGTACAAGAAACTTCATTAATTTTATCAAGTAATACTGAAAATATACCATTTGCTAGTGATGTAGTTAGGACTAGAAGTGCTAACTGCGTATGTAATGGGTGGTTAAATCACTCGACAGGAAGCACACAATATCAAATAACACAGTCAGGTATTTATGAAATACAATTTAATAGTAATGTTACTAGTGCAACTGTTGGTGTAGTTGGACTTGGTATTAAAGCAAATGGTGAATTGTTAAGTGGTACTGAAATGGACTATACTGTTGCTACTGCTAATGCTTTCAATAGTGTAAGTGCTAATAGACTAATAAGAGTATGTGGTAATGGTTCTACAACTATTACTGTTGGCTCTATTGCTACTGTAAATGCTACTGCTACACAAATTCCTACAATTAAAAATGCTAGTTTAATTATTAAAAAAATTGGATAACAAATGAACAATAAAACCAAAATGCCGTGGAATTATGATATATTAAATATCATAGCAATTGCAAGTTATTTATTATCTATTCAAAACTTGCAATTAAATACCAAACAAACAAGTAATGATGATTTAAACAAACATTTGCAAGAACAGGATGAAATATTACAAGAACAAAATGAAAAATATTTGTCTAAAATAATTGAACAAAATGATGAAATATTAAAACTCTTAAAAGGAGGTAAATATGAAAATTAAAGAAATGCTTAATGTTATTATAGACAAGGGTAATGTTAAAGATATGTACAAATTAAATGAAATGTTAAATGAATTAATTTGTGATTTAAAAGAGCAAAACCCTAGACTATACAAAGAATACAAGAAAGAATTATATGAAGTTGCTTATGGTAATGTTATACTAGAAGATAAAGCAAAAGAAATAGTGCAAAAAATGAAACCATACGGCGAACATTTTAGTTTAGAAAATGCTAGGGAAATTAAAGATGACTATTCTATTAAACATAGTATTAGTGATGTTTATTTAGTAGTAAATTCTTTATATAATGACTATCATGAAATATTAGATGAAAATAATGATATGTATGCAAAAATGACTAAATTATGGTTAAATGACGCTGATAGTGTTGATGATAAAGTATATGAATACTTTTGCACAATACCAAAAGAAGATTAATTCTTCTTTAAATGGTGCGTTAGCCAAGTAGTAAGGCATGGGTCTGCAACACCCTGATCATGAGTGCAACTCTCTTACGCACCTCCATATAAAATATAAAGCAATTTGCAATATTGCTTTTTTTATTATATAATTAGTTTAAGAATAAAAAGAAAGAGTGATATGATGAAAAAAGATATTATGATAATGGTAGATGAAAAAACATCTATGATTTACAAGAAAGTTAGTGTATTAGGCATTAACAACGAAAATTTGCAAAGTAATATTATATTCAAATTTAATGAAAACTTTGTAGATGGTACTGCTTGGCTAGAATACGAAAGAAACGATGAAAAAGGTTATATTTTAATGTCAAAAGTAAATGACACTTATGTATTACCAATTAAACAAAGTTTGTTAAGTGTTCAAGGTAAAATTTATATGCAACTAAGAATTACACAAAGTGAAGATACAAATGGTATTCCAGTATTCAAAAGTAATAAGTTCTATTTAGAAGTTAAAGAAGCAATTAATAGTACAACTAGTATAAAAGATGACTATCCTGACATAATGGACATATTAAATACTAAATTAGATAAGTCTAACATTAAGGCTGGAAAAAACATTGAATTAGATGTTGTTGGAAAAGACATAACCATAAATGCTAGTGGTAGTGGTATGGGTGGTACATCTGATTATGAAGAATTAGAAAACAAACCTAAAATTAATGATGTTGAATTAAGTGGTAATAAAACATTAGATGAGTTAGGAATTAACATACCTACAAACAGTGATTTTACATTGAGTGGTTTAAAAGAAAAAAGTTATAATAGTTTAAGTGATAAACCTATTATTCCAATAGTACCTACTGATATTAGTGCATTTAATAATGATAAAGGTTATATAACAAAAGATGTCGATAACTTAACCAATTATACAAAAACAAGCGATATACCTACAATACCTACAAAAGTTAGTGAACTAGATAACGACAAAGGGTATATAAGTGATTATACCGAAACCGACCCTACAGTACCTAGTTATGTCAAATCAATTAGTGAAAGTGATATAAATAATTGGAATAGTATGATTAATTCAAGTGGCGACCAAACAATTAGTGGTGTTAAAACTTATAGTGTTTTACCAGTAAGTGAAGTATTACCCACAAGTGATAACCAATTTACAATTAAACAATATGTAGACAATGCTATATCAACTGCACTAGGAAATGTAGAAAGTGTATTACAAACAATAAATAGTGGAAGTGGGGTATAATTATGGCGATAGCAACAGAACTAGAAACACTTAAAACAAATATAACAAATGCTTATAATTCAATAAATACAAAAGGCGGAACAATACCTGTTAACAAAAATACTGAAAACTTATCTAGTGCAATTGAAAGTATACCTAGTGGTGGTGGCGATATTAGTGATTATTTTACTAGTACATTTGAAAAAGGTGGAAATTTAGTTGGTAGTGTACAAAATAGTTATACAAATGGACTAAATGCTTCTATAAAAAAATTACCTAGTGATATATTGCCACCAAGTACATATAATGCGTTTTTGACTGGATGTAAAAATTTAATAGATGTAAACGCACTTGCAACAATGGACAGTTCAAATATAACAAGTTGTACTAGGATGTTTCATTATTGCTTGGCACTACCACAAATTCCATTGTTTGACACTTCGAAAGTAACAGAAATGCCATATATGTTTAGTAATTGTAGTCAGTTAACAACTATCCCACAACTTAATACAAGTAATGTAACTACTACATATTATATGTTTCAAAGTTGTTCTAAATTAGAAACGATACCATTATTAGATTTTAGTAAAAATCGTAATGTTCAAAATTTATTACAATATTGTAGCAATTTGATTAATTTAGGTGGTTTTCAAAATTTAGGACAAGCATATTTAACAACTGTTCCTGCAAATTCTGGCAGTTATAAATTAGACTTGTCATCAAGTACAAAATTAATTGAACAGTCATTAATTAATGTATTAAACAATTTATATGACATAGCAACGGCAGGTTGTAATACTCAGCAAGTAGTATTAGGTGCTACTAATTTAGCAAAACTAACAAGTACAGCAGGACAAACTGCTTTAAGTAATGCTCAAACTAAAGGATGGACTGTTTCTTAAAGGAGGCTAATATGGAAATAATAAATAAAGGACAATTAAGAATACTTAAAGCAGATGATGGCAAATTATTAAAAGATAAAAATGATAATGGTGAAACATTGGAAGATGGTACATATATTGAACCATATAAAACAGATATAGTTTATCTAGGTGTACAAATAAAAACATTAGAACAAGCAAAAGAATTATATGAAGAAGTTGATGATTAATGACATTTACACAAAAATTGTATATTGAAACAATTGAAAAATATAAAGATGAAAACAATGAAATACCAAGCATTAGGACAATAGCAGATTTAGTTGGTGTATATAGTCCAAGCACAGTATTTTATATGTTAAAAAGATTAAATAAAAAAGGTTATAATTATAAGGAGATGAAAAATTATGAAAATGAATAGTAAAGTGTATGATTTTCTAAAATATGCGTTAATGATGTTTATTCCACCATTAATAACACTAATTGGAACATTAGGAAAAATTTACAAATTTGGCACTGAAACTATTGTACTTACAATTGGTGCATTAAGTACATTTGTAGGTGCAATTACTGGAATATCAAATATTAACTATAAGAAAAATAATAGTAATGAAAAATAAAGGAGATAAGAATTATGAAATGTAGAGTATTAGAAAGTGGAAATTGTGAAATTACACAAAATTATAATAGTAATCATCATGCTAACGATATAGTTGGGGGTGGTTATACATTAGATAATGTAGTAGCACATAGTGAAGGTAAGATTATATTCTTTCAAGATGGCTATGATAATATGCAAGGTAGTACTGGTAATGCTAGTTATGGTAATTGTGTTAAAATAGACCACGGAAACGGCTATTATACATTATATGCACATTTGCAAAAAGGACTATCCGTAAGAAATGGCGATTATGTTAAAAAAGGACAAGTCTTAGGTTATATGGGTAACTCAGGAAATGCTTACGGAGCTCATCTTCATTTTGAAGTATGGCAAGGTAATACTAGAATAGACCCTACTAGTTATTTAGATAGTGATTTACCTAGCAATGATAAAGATTATACAGGAACTATTACTTATCAAGCATATACTAACAAATGGTTGCCTGAGGTAAATAAATGCGACCATACAAACGATGGATATGCAGGGCTAAATAATGAAGTAATAAGTGGTTTTAGATGTAAAGCACAATATGGCGAATTAATCTACAAAGCACATACTAAAAATGGAGAGTGGCTAGATGAAGTTAATTCAAAAGATTATTCTAAAAATGATGGTTCAAGTTATGCAGGTTTATACAATATTCCTATTGATATGATTAAAATAAAATCAACAAAAGGTTGGGTTAAATATAGAGTTAAAACTATTGAAGATGGTTGGTTAGGTTGGGTTGAAAGTAAAGACTATGACAACAACGATGTTAATTCTTATGCTGGTATTCCTAATCATACTATAATTGGTATCCAAATGTATTAAAAGACTTATTAAAGTCTTTTTTTATATTTTTGTAATTGACAAGTGCTATTACAAGTGCTATAATGTTAGTAGATAGGAGGTGTCATGTTTGATAGTACATTTAAAAAAAGCAATTAATAGAATTAATTACGAAAGAAAGTATAAAAAAATACTTGCTGAAAAAGAAACATTAGTTGCCAAACTAAATGACAAAGACAAACAGTTAGAAAGATACAAGAGAATAGTCGAAGAATTAAGGGAAGAACGGAGGCGAATTGATGAAGAAAAACGAAGAAAAACCAATAATGGTATTTCAAAAAAACATTGACAAAACAAGAAATAAAATTATTATACCACAGGCGTATATTAATGCTAATGGAAGAAATTGTTTAATGGAAGTATATGATGGCTATTTAAAGATTAAGCCAATTACAATTAAGGAGATTTCAAGCGATGAAGAAGATAGTTAAAATAGCCCATTTATATAAATTAAATGACAACGCACGAATTTGAATATTTGGCATTGATAATTAATTATCCTGATTTATTAGAAAGAAATATTTTAAAAGAAGAATACTTTGAAAACAAAGATAGAGTTATGTTTTCAATACTTCTTACAGAATACAAATTACACAAAGAATTTATAGTAGGCGAATTAGTAAAACATAAAAATTTTGACATTGATTATTTTACAGAGTTATTAAATGGTAATATGTTTTTTTCTGCAAAAGAAATTAAGTTTGAAGAATTACAGAAAGAAATAATTAGCAAATATAAAGCAAGAAGATATAAAGAAATAATTAATAGTTATAATGGCGACTATGAAGCAAACTTAAAATTATTAAATGAATTAAATGAAATTAGTTATCTAAAAAATAATTATATAACTTGCAAGGATGTATTAGATAGTTTATTAAGTGAAAAAAAGCAAGTAAGACTAGGCTATCCGATATTAGATGAAAGTTTAAATTTATCACAAAACGATTTGCTAATTTTGTCGGCAGGTACTGGTATTGGTAAGACTTCATTTGCAATTAATTTATTAAATAATTTAAGTAAAGATTATCAATGTATTTATTTCAATATGGAAATGTCAAAAGAAATATTATACAAAAGATTATGTTCCTTGAATACACAAATAACAATGCAAGAATTAACAAATGCTAGACAACTAGAAACTAGTAAAAAACAATTGATAGTTGATAAACTAAGAGATTTAGAAGAAAGAAAAATTGTTTTAATTAATGGTAGTACAAAGGCAGTTGATATGAAAAAATACATATTAAATCTAAAAACAGATAGACCGATTATTGTATTTGTAGACCATATAGGTTTAGTCAAAGCGAGTGGTAATAGTATATATGAAAGAACAACAAATGTAGTTAAAGAACTAAGAGCAATTTGTTTAGACTGTAATTGTACAATGGTTGCACTATGTCAATTATCTAGGGGTAGTCAAATAATGAACGAAGCACCAAAATTACAAGATTTAAGAGATAGTGGTGAAATAGAACAAAGTGCTAGAAAAGTAATAATGCTACACGATAAAGATAAAGGAAGTAAAGATAGGATACATAATGTTGATATCTTGATTACAAAAAATGACAATGGTAATACTAATACTTTTAGTTATAAGTTTGACAGATTTACACAAACATTTAGTGAAGAATGGAAATAAAATAATGGGTAAAGATGAGTTAATAAAAGAATTTACAAAGTTATTATTAAAACAAGAACTAGAAGATGAAAAAACAAAAAAACCAAAATATGTAAAAAAAACAAGAATATATAAAGATGTGATTTATTTATTAAAAAATTACATCGAATAAGTGAAAGGAAAATAGGTATGAAAAAATTAAAATT
>ERZ1034873.361-NODE-361-length-26467-cov-7.454301_pt1 | contig 26467 bp, 17 predicted proteins | sample MGYA00520689_ERZ1034873 | MGnify/ENA primary metagenome ERZ1034873 (study PRJEB33766, sample SAMN09781722) | gut metagenome | biome: gut microbiome | host: Homo sapiens | place: Madagascar | study: EMG produced TPA metagenomics assembly of the PRJNA485056 data set...
GCCTATCCCCAAAAGCACGTCAAAAATTAGAAACTATGACGGCGGGAGTTTAGGGTATAAGCAATTTTAGCCAAACTTTCTGAGCTGCCTATACGGCAGAAGACTAATTAAGGTTGCTTATAGTGTAGGTGTGTATTTTCTGAGCTGCCTATACGGCAGAAGACCTAAAAGCTCTTCCCACTCTTTCAACTCTTCCTTTCTGAGCTGCCTATACGGCAGAAGACCCTTGTACTTATGCCATAACTCTTCTCGCTTATTTCTGAGCTGCCTATACGGCAGAAGACATGTGCGAATATTGGGGGCGTATTCCTCAAACTTTCTGAGCTGCCTATACGGCAGAAGACGCTTCCTGTCGCATCCGATATATTTCATTGATTTTCTGAGCTGCCTATACGGCAGAAGACCGTGGCAGTGCTTTATTCTGACTACCATTTTTTTTTCTGAGCTGCCTATACGGCAGAAGACGAGTTGGAGGACTTAGGTTGGAACTTTGAATTTTTCTGAGCTGCCTATACGGCAGAAGACCCTTGTTAGCTCTGTCATTGTCGAAGTGGTACTTTCTGAGCTGCCTATACGGCAGAAGACTGCGAGGTAGGCTTTTCACAGACCGATGCTAATTTCTGAGCTGCCTATACGGCAGAAGACCTGATACTGAGAAACATTTCATCGCTGGTATTTTTCTGAGCTGCCTATACGGCAGAAGACATGGCGGTCTGCATAGCTACAACGAACGTATCTTTTCTGAGCTGCCTATACGGCAGAAGACACATCGATTCCGCAGCAATTATCCATAACTTTTTTCTGAGCTGCCTATACGGCAGAAGACGAATATTGCGATTGTAGGGGGGAATGCAACCATTTCTGAGCTGCCTATACGGCAGAAGACCTGATACTGAGAAACATTTCATCGCCGGTATTTTTCTGAGCTGCCTATACGGCAGAAGACCCGTTACGACTGTTAGCTGGATTACCGAATTCTTTCTGAGCTGCCTATACGGCAGAAGACGCTATAAATAAGAACCAGATTAAGAAGTTCCATTTCTGAGCTGCCTATACGGCAGAAGACACTCTTCTAAAGTAAGCTTGTTGCCACCGATATTTCTGAGCTGCCTATACGGCAGAAGACGAGCTTCCCTCTTAAGGAATATTGCGATTGTATTTCTGAGCTGCCTATACGGCAGAAGACTGATGCTGGCTGGATATTTACGCATATCTTCCTTTCTGAGCTGCCTATACGGCAGAAGACAGATATTATATATGTCATACGATGGAGCATCCTTTCTGAGCTGCCTATACGGCAGAAGACCACTCGTAGAATCTAGTCGGCATTGAATGATATTTCTGAGCTGCCTATACGGCAGAAGACGCTTGAAAAGGTGGCCATCGGTGACGACATGTTTTCTGAGCTGCCTATACGGCAGAAGACAAGCAGCATAGTTATTGCTCATCCAAAAATAATTTCTGAGCTGCCTATACGGCAGAAGACTATCCACGAAGCTCTTTCATTAGACGATATCTTTTCTGAGCTGCCTATACGGCAGAAGACAAGCTCCAAGACGATATCATCAGATGTTGTCGTTTCTGAGCTGCCTATACGGCAGAAGACTATAAGCTATTTTAGCTAAACGGTCACACCACTTTCTGAGCTGCCTATACGGCAGAAGACCGTTGTACTACACGCACGTTTAGTGCTTGGCATTTCTGAGCTGCCTATACGGCAGAAGACAAAGTATTGGGAAAGAAGTCTGCGGAGACCGATTTCTGAGCTGCCTATACGGCAGAAGACTCATTAGATACCGTCACTACATCATTTTTTACTTTCTGAGCTGCCTATACGGCAGAAGACATGATACTTGCGCTTATATCTCAAAGATGACGTTTCTGAGCTGCCTATACGGCAGAAGACTTTACGACTCTCCATAGTGCGTTTTTGCATTCTTTCTGAGCTGCCTATACGGCAGAAGACAAAAAAGCACGTACTTTTAGAGGCTACCTTAATTTCTGAGCTGCCTATACGGCAGAAGACATAATACTTCACCATCAAACCCACATCTTTACTTTCTGAGCTGCCTATACGGCAGAAGACAGTAATTCGGATTTACATATGGAGCTACGTAATTTCTGAGCTGCCTATACGGCAGAAGACGAGTTCTGTTCAATATTAAGGCTTCATCTTCTTTTCTGAGCTGCCTATACGGCAGAAGACAGTGTTCTACGTGATTATCTGCGCACTGGTTTTTTCTGAGCTGCCTATACGGCAGAAGACATGGGAATACCTTGCCATGATGGTCTGCGCATTTTCTGAGCTGCCTATACGGCAGAAGACCAACTTCCATGGGGACGGCTTAACCCGTGTTGTTTCTGAGCTGCCTATACGGCAGAAGACGAATCATACATAACATTATCACCGCTTATATCTTTCTGAGCTGCCTATACGGCAGAAGACGAATACTTCTCATGTAATGTTTTTCCGTACATTTTCTGAGCTGCCTATACGGCAGAAGACTGCCTCAGTAGCTGTATAGTGGCGTCTTTACCTTTCTGAGCTGCCTATACGGCAGAAGACGAGATTAAGTACTTAATATGATTAGTAAACTTTTTCTGAGCTGCCTATACGGCAGAAGACAATAAGGCGGGGCGGTAAAAGCCAACTCTTCATTTCTGAGCTGCCTATACGGCAGAAGACAAAGTTTTAACTAACGATGCCGTTACTCGCCTTTTCTGAGCTGCCTATACGGCAGAAGACATGTTCTAACTCCTTTAGACTCCGTCTATCTTTTTCTGAGCTGCCTATACGGCAGAAGACGTTAAGGCTCCGGGAAGCTGGGGCTTACATGATTTCTGAGCTGCCTATACGGCAGAAGACATTTGAGGAATATTACGCTGTCTTGGCGTTGCTTTCTGAGCTGCCTATACGGCAGAAGACATTTGAGGAATACTTCGCTTTCTCGGCGTTGCTTTCTGAGCTGCCTATACGGCAGAAGACAACTTGGATACCAAAGTAATCTTTGAGAGCAGTTTCTGAGCTGCCTATACGGCAGAAGACTGTATTGTCTGCAATGGGCATTAACTACATTATTTCTGAGCTGCCTATACGGCAGAAGACGTGAGTTGTTTAACATTAGCCCAAACTTTAACTTTCTGAGCTGCCTATACGGCAGAAGACACTACTAACAGCACTGATTACTCTACTGATTTTTTCTGAGCTGCCTATACGGCAGAAGACTCACGCAGAATGTCATGCTCAAGCCCTTGAGCTTTCTGAGCTGCCTATACGGCAGAAGACTCTAATCTTGACTTTGGCGTATTCACCGAGTGTTTCTGAGCTGCCTATACGGCAGAAGACATGACAATTCAAAAACAAGGCTATCTTTTACATTTCTGAGCTGCCTATACGGCAGAAGACAAGCCCATGGCGCTTTGCAGTTGGTGCAATAATTTCTGAGCTGCCTATACGGCAGAAGACCTTAAGCAGTGCGTCTTCATCGGTACCGTCTATTTCTGAGCTGCCTATACGGCAGAAGACGAGCATTATAAACTTCCTGATACAACTGTGAGTTTCTGAGCTGCCTATACGGCAGAAGACTGTATAATTATAACGTAAAATATAGATTTTTAAAGAGCTAACATGTTGTTTAACGAAAAATACCATTAATAATTAATAGTACAAGGAGAGCTTAAGAACTCTCCTTGCAAACCATTAGTTAAAAAATTGGTACCGCTATTTCTCTACTTAAACCATATGTCGTAAATGATAGTTTTTGAAAATCAACAACACTTGTATTTTCACTCTCAAAAACACAACTCATTTCTACAAAGATTGGAACCATACAATCAGTTGATAAACTTTTTACTTTCGCAAAAGGTAACGAAAGCTTTCGTTCATTCTCATTAAAAGGAAATTTTTCCAAAGCCTCATCTTCTGTAAAATGAAAATGGTTTATTAGTCGCTTTCTTTTGTTGTTTGAAGATTTTAACTGCTTCCTTGCAAAAGTAGCATAGCCATTTACATTTTCAGGAATTGGTAATACTTCTTTAAATTCCAGAAAATCCCTTATTCCTTTCCACTCAGATTCTTGTATAGAATTTAAGACTTGAGCAGACGAAAAAAGTCGAATGATCTTTCCCAATCCATTGGAGCTGTATTCAGGGAAAGCCAAAGCAACCTTCCCCATACCAAAGTCGCAAATTTTTCTGTGTAACTTGGCCCAGAAAATGGAAAGTACATGATTTACTGAAAAATCTACATCACACGATAGACGCACGTCTAAAAAAAATAGATCATTGCTAATTCGATTTAACATCACCATACACCCCACCCCTAATCAAACAAGCAATAACGTACAATCTTTCATTTCGGGATAGATCTTTTTCCTTTGAGAACCAATTATCAAATAATGAATAAAAGTCACTTCCTTTTTGGCTTCTAAAGGCTTTACCTATATTAGTAACAGAGCCGTACACTTCAACCGCAATTGGACCAAATTCTGCATATTCTGGGTGCCAAATATCAATTGTACGTACCGCATTACCAATTTTTTGAGAATGGATAGCTGCATGCTTAGAAGAAGTTGAATCAATAACACTGTATAGAACTTTTTTGCTTTTTTCGGCTTGGGTTAATTCTTGAGACGGATACACCTCTTGCCCTTTCCCTAATTGAGCATAACATTCTACAGTGAGAAGCAAAAAGTCGCTTTTTCCAGCAAGAACTTCTGCTATTTTTGTTCCTAATTTTTCTACGTTGGAATTACCATCAGTCTTTATATCTTTGAGAGAATAATCTAACGAATCAACTTCAATAAACTCTCCATTGTCAAATTTTACAATTGTTTTGACTTTATCAGCGCATAAGCGATTGCGCCACAAAAAACGTGCCGATAGTATGGAGTAAGCATATAGTTTCCCTAATTCCAAAAACTCGTCAAAACTAACACTTTGGATCTTTTCTTTAATGACTTTTATAAAATCAAAAGAATTACAAGCAGAAGTTTTGTCCACACCACTTAACACTTTTACTGTAAAATCCAAACGTAAAGTGTCGTTCATATTACTTAAAGACGCATAATCAATTTTTTGCAAATTGGAATTACTCATACTTTTTTCGTCATTGCTCTTTAAACGATTAGAAATAACCCCACGGATACTCTTTTCCTGAACTTCGATTGGGGTCCAAGCATTAACATCACCAATACTAGCAAAAACGCCTTGACTTAAAACAGCATCAGAACAAGCAATTTTTCTTTCAAAAGCTAAAACTGATGGAACAGATATTTTATTATTTGCCATAATAAATCCTTAAACACATTGTTATTAAAAAATTTTGTTTGAAAACAGTAGGTAATCTTCGGTTGCTGTATACTGCCAAGATATTTCATCGAATGAGCTAATTTTCCTTAAATCCACCCATTCGGCAAAAGCATAAACAGATTCAGCTTTGGTCAACACATCTCCTTCTGTAAGCTCATGCCTAAATGCACATTTGCATCCGGTACAAGTTTTTATTTCATCTAATATGCGATAACCGACTTCCATAGGAACAATATATTTTTCCCCATGAACATAACCTTCGAAACTTTCAATATAAGTTTGTAAGTAGCTATCCAAAGTCAAATTTTCAGACTCATTATCCACTTTGGTAACTGGAATAATCACATTGCCACCAACTTTTTTCTTGATTATTTCAAAATCTTGATTTGTACATGATTTAACATCGCAATAAGTTATATGACCACCACATAAATGGTGGGTTGTCACAAACTTTTCAACTAATGGAATAAGGTCACCTCTTATGGAAATTTCATTCCTTAATTCTTCTGGTAAACGAATAATTAAACTACATACTAAATTCACTTTCACTTCAGTAATAAATGATGGGGTATCACCATTTTTTAGTAATGGCTTTTTGCAAATATTGAAGGCATATTTTCCATACTCAGATCCAGAGTCATTTCGTTCCATATTTTGAGTGGTTAGATGATTTATAACCGCTATATGTTCCAATCTGATGTCGAGATCCAATTCTTTAGATAATTCCAACTGCATACAGTGCACAAAACCTAAAAAACCAGACATCGATGGAAAGCCGAACAACAAATCGCCTTGTTTACCATTACAACCTTCAGCGTGAATGTCTTTTAAAACAAGAAAAGTATCCATTTCTATTCCTCAAATCTCCTCAATGCCAATTCGATACCTTTATCTAAGTAATCTTTGTGAACATCAGATACTTGGAAGTCAGTTTTTTCCAACCCGTTAGTAATTAAAGAACTCAAAAAATCGTGCGTTATTTTGAAATTTTCTTGAGAAAAATTTTGATTTAAAAGGTATTCATATACGTTTTTAAAAGCTTTTTCTGGCTCTTCTTCAAATGACAACCAAAAGTTTGGAGTAAAATTTAACACTCTTAAATACTCAATAAACTCGCTCACTAAATCGCATATATTTTGATTTAATTTATTTTTAACCTCACTAACAGGGCGTTCATACGCATACTGTAATAATCCCTTAAGCCCTTTAAATTCTTTTTTTAGACAGTTTTTAAAAAAATTAGAGAATTTATAGTCTAGATAACCTAACGAGGTAACCATATTTTCGTCACTAATAACGTATTCATTTTTCGGACAACATGACAACATTGTCAAATCACCATGTACACTGCTTGCCAAAAAAGAAATATTTTGAGGTTGCGCCCCACCTACTTTTATAGTGCCAAAATGTTTACAAAATGAGGAAACAGCCCCAGCTTCTTTAATGCCTTTAGTTTTGTTCTCTTTACTTTCACCCCTTACTTCAATAATCTTCTGGCTGACTTTTTTTGTTAGAGCCACATGCAAGCTTGACGCATAAAACAGAACCACATTTTTATAATTCAATTCATCATCTATAGAAAAACAAGGAAAATAAACCTGTTTTAGATATCCAAGGTCTGCTAACTTTTTATCCTCACTTAAAACAAACTGTTGTTTTAAATTATTGATAATAGAATTAGCCTTATCTTCCGCAAAACCTACAAATTCACTCACTAGATAATCTAATAACCCCTGCTCCTTTCCCTGAGCTAGCAAATTCATAAAGCAAACCGAACCTTCATATCTATTAGTCAAAAACTTAATCAGTTTCATGTTCTTTGCATTACTTTGAGTATCCCTTTCCAATTCCATTTCTGACAAACTAGACAATAAACTTGTCTCTAATGGTGAAAGTTCTTTTTTGTCTACAATCCCAATACCACATGCTTTAGCCGATGGATGAGAAAATTTTGGCAAATGGGTTACTAATGGAATAAAAGAAACGTCCTCTAAACCTTTTAAAAAGTTCCTTCTTTCCTCTGGAGAACATACATTTTCCACATTTGAATTTTTTTCTTTCTGCTTTCCTAATATTTGGCTATCTATGAATTCATTTGACAGCTTATACAAATCATCAAACACAATAGACCTCTCCTACTATTTTTCGTACCAAACCCCTAAACACTCGTTAAAAAATAATTTTTGTACATTTGTTCTAACGAAACATGGGATTTCAAACTTGTTATATTTGATAGTTATATTATACTCATCGATTTTGTATTTCTGTGATAGATATCTTATTATCGTAACTTCATGTATATTTATTAGTAGTTTATTTTGCGCTTCTGCAACATCAAGATGATATTTTTGTCCCCACTGCTCTAAATCACTAAATTTATGATTAAACTTCATGTCTGGTGTATCAGGAACACTCATATATATATTTTCATCTTCATCACACACCCGCACAAAACTTTGTTTAAAACCAGACTGTCTAAATCGCGTTTGTGCTTGCAAATCAAAAGAAACGCAACCAATATCAGTCCAAAATAGAGTTATATCTGGTAATTTATCTTGCAGAATATAAGGTGAAACTTCACATGGCTTTCTAGCAAAAACACCTTCTAATGCAACATATTCCATAGCTGATAAATTATTTAACTTAACAAGATTCTCAAAGCTTTCTATTCTTGGAATGGAACTAATGTAACTCTCCGTTTTAGCCCCAAAACTAACTTGCATATCTAACAAATTTGCTTTAACTCCAAGTTTTTCCGAACGTATCCAATTCTTTTGAAAACCTGGTTGAACGAATATTTCCTTTCCAGGGTCACTAATTAAACTTTTAAAATTTCTCGACAAAATTTTTACATTAGTTCGCTCAACAGAACCTCGCCTATGTCTTCTCACGCGGCCAGACATCTGAATAATCGACCTTATTGAAGATGGTTCTATTACAGCCCAATCAAAATCATGGTCTCTCCCAACTTCTTCAACAGGGGATGCCATAACTACTACGATTATATTCTCAGCACCTTTACTTCGTTTTACTACATCTTTAATTAAAGGCTGCTCTTCCCAATTGTCTGAGTCCCTGTTGTTAAGCAAAAGGTCCAACTGCTCTTCAGTATAAGAACGCAATAAATAAGGAAAACGTGAATGGTAAATCACCCCAAATAAAGCGTAATTTTTTCGATTTGGATGCGATAACAATTCAATTGCCACTTTAGTCAATGGATTAATGTTGGCAAATCGCACCACTCCAATCGATATCTTTTTAATGTTGGCGCAATTTTTTAACTCAATACTATTTAAATCGTGGCATTCATATATTTCTGACTCGATCCAATTGGCGTATAACTTTATTGCCTGTGTTTCAGACATTATTTTTTCTTCTTGGGAAATACAAGGTGAAACTTCAAAAATTGTTTTATGTTCATTGAGAAGAGCGACACGTAGATTTTGAATTCGTTTTTTGTAAAATGAATCTATATATGTATTAAACTGAGCTGCTAGAGCGTCAGCCCCATTAGACTCTTGCGTTGTCGTCGCATTACAATCATTCAATAAAGCGCACATCTCAACTTGTGATGAAAACTCATCATAAATCCCTAAAATCGTAGAATTCTTTTGAATCCCATTTGCTTTATTAAACAAGGCTCTACCTGAACTAAAGGCTTTATATAAATGCAACACTAAATTGCTTGGTATCGTGGCAGAGGAAATTAGAACTTTGCTTCCGAACATACCTGCAAAATAAATCAATCTAGCAATAGCAGGTAAATCATCGAGACTAAAATCGTCAATTTCATCTATTATCAAATCAGAACTTAATAATCTAAGAACAGCAGGTATCTGTTTACCACCTCTATAACTTTCAAAACAATTTACTAATGTATCTATAGTGCAAACTAGTACAGGCGCACTAACAATTTGTGTTATTCTCTTATCATGTTCTAAGATAAATTTATAAAGATCATTGACTATTTGCCCGTCATAATCTACATATAAATTGTCGTCCCAAATCTCTTTATCGAAATCCTCATCATAGTTCTTTGTATACTTATTTGGTTCTTCAGGATTTTCTTCAACCTTTTTTCCTTGTAAACAATCCCCCAAAACAACAGCTATATCATCTTCATCAAGTCTTAGTCTATCTTTTAAAGCTTGACCGCTTTGCAAAGTTAAAGTTCTAAGCCCAGAAGCAAAACAAAATCTACATCCATGTTCACCAGCACAACCTAAAATAATCTTGGTGTTAGCAAATGTCTTCCCCGTGCCTGTTGACGCCAAATTAACCCCAAAAAAACCGGATTCTTCAATCTGCTTTGACATTATTTCCGTTTTCTTCAACGCTTGATTTTGCCATTTAAAATAAGAATTGGTTATTGGCTTTCTAAATTCTCTATTCTCAACAATCCTTGGAAGAATTGTTTGTAGTGAAGCAAAATTTCTCGTGAATAAATACGCCATACCCGCCACGCTAACGCAATGGCTAGTCAATTGAATATCCGTGAAAGCCCCACTGCTCTTGGCTAAAATGAATGGGTCATTTTTTTTGTCAACAGTGGCTTCGCCTCGATCATTTTTGGCGGAAATATAATGATCCGCCATCATTAGAATACTGCGCGAAAGCATAACCACTAGTCCATCATTCTTTTCAACAATGTCTAAGCTTTTACCATCACTCTTAATATGAAAACTGTAAGTAGAAAGCCCCTTTTGAATAGTTCTAGCCGCCTTTCCCAAACGATTACAGTAGTAGTCACTTTCAAATAAGAAATCTTTCTTTTGTGAATTTCGCTTCCATCTTTTAAGATCAAATGAAAAAATATCTTTTAGTTCTGCTAAATCTTTCTTTGTTTCATCTAATTCGTTCTTTACATTTTCTCGCCAAAATAGTGAATTCTTTTCACCTGAAAAATTTAACAAAAACTGCTTAAAGTTATAGATAAACTCTCTATCGTGTTTCGCTTGGGTATACGGCAATCGATGATGACTCAAAATCAAATATGAAAGTAAAACAATAACATCATTCTCTTTATTCACTCGGGCAAAAGCCTTGCATTCTTTATTAAAAAGACGATTTTGCTTTAAAGCATCAATAGATTTTACTTTTGAAAAATCTTCACCTACAAGCCAATCACAAGCACTTTTAAATAAATCATTGATCTTGATTTGACCACTTTGTAGATGAGAAAAAAATTCTAGTAACTCTTGATCTGTAGCAATGTTATTCGCTATCAATATTTCTTGAAACAACAAAAAAGACATCACTTCATGCCTAAAAATATCAGATCTATTTTTGGTTACCGATGCACCACGAAGTTTTTTTTGAAACCAAACTGAGGATTTACCTATATCATGTAGCAATCCAGCAAGCATAGTTACCCCAGCTACAAGCTCAGTACACTTCCACTTATTTTCGTTTCGAGTAATAAAATCATCTACAGTTGTTGTATCTGTTGGAACCACTCCGTTTCTCCCAAAAGCTGAACATCTACCCACAATCCACAATAACTCTCTAGTACCATCCTTTTTAATCCAAAAGCAAGACACAGCTGTCCCCCTTGAAGCTGTCTTTTTCAATAAATTTTTCATTGATGACAATCCATTTAAAGTAATGTTGCCACACCAAGTTCTACGCCCAATTCTTTCTATGAATAAATCAATTACTCTTCTAGTGCGTTGTAATGATAGCTTTCTACATTCTGAAATTATTAACACATTCATGCTTATTCTTGCCCATCGCTATACGCAGTAATTCCTTTCATAAATTCAATCATAGAATCTAGAATTTGTTTCGTATTAAACCTATTCATTAAGGTAGTTCTAAAGTCACTTTGGCTATACTCCTTTACAGCCGCCTCAAAACAAGTAGGCATGACGATAGCATCTTTTACCACATCTGCTAAATCAAACACTAACCCACCCTTTCTTGTTTTGCCATGAACAACTGATAAGGAAGCCGGTATACCCAAAACCCATAGAGCACATGCCGCCAAACCGTAAGCTAAGTAATTGCCATGATCCAAGAAGCGATTTGCATCATCCAATCCAGTCCCGTTTTTTGCTCTAACAAAATTTTCTAGACAAGTCCCTTTAACCATAAAGCTATATAATTTTTTAGTCATAATAGCTTCTTCACTTAAAACTCCTTGAGTATCTGTAGCATTATTAAATCCATAAGCAAACCTATCTAAAGTTGAAAGCACGTCAGAACTATTAAAATTAAAAACTCCATCGACGAAAATAGGTTTTTCTAACCAAAATTTTTTTATATTCTTTATTCTTTCTTCTTGAAACTTACGCGCCAAACTTAAGCGTTTCGTTTCATCAATCCAAAGCACAATAAAATTTTGTAAGTATTGGGTCGGTCTATATTCGCTTCTTGAATTTATAAATTCTATATCACATCCTGCATACAAAGGCGCTCCATCACTACCGCAAAAGCCTATTAACACTCCAGCTTTAGCCATTTCTCTAACTGCGGCTTGAGTAATAGAGGTTCCAGTCCCCAAAAGAACTACTGTAGTATTGGCAATCGGAATATTCCAATATGACATTCTATTTTCATAATCAGTTATATACTCGACTCTGCCACCATTAACTAAGACTTTACAATGTTCTAAATAGTAAAAATTTGTTCTTTGGGAGTGAATTATTTGTTTTAATTCACGTGGCATGATTTCTTCCATATTCGCTACCCACCTTTTGATTGGTAAATAAATAATGAATCAAGCTTTCTATGTCTTATGAGCCCAATGCTTTGATCTAATCTTAGTTAAACAGTTGCTACACAATGGTAAAACATTTAGTCAGATATAGATTTTTTGTTAAATTTCTATTTTTTATACGTCTTGAACAGTATATTCTTAATTTTCACAAAGGTAAAGATACTTTTTATTTTTTTGATAAACGTTTTTTGTTTTTAACCAAAAGTTACGATTACTTATCATTTTTAACCAAACACAAGGCAAAATTTTTGACAAAAAAAGGGATAACACCACAACGTGTTATCCCTTTTCCAACCTAAATGGTAAACCACCTTCTTTGGAGGTTAAATTGTTTATTTATGGTCTAAGTGAACGTTCACCACGAGCAATACCGCACACCCCAGAACGAATAACTTCTACCACTTCTGCCGCCTGGCAAACAGCAGCTAAGAAATTATCAAGCTGTTCACTAGTACCGATAATCTGTACAGTGTAAAGTTCAGGAGTTAAATCAACAATTTCACCATTAAAGATGTCTGACATTGACTTGATTTCAGCACGTAAATCACGGGTATTAGCTCTAATCTTAACGAGCATAATTTCACGTTCTACATGACCTGCTTCAGCCAAATCAGTAACCTTGAGGACGTCGATAAGCTTGTGTAACTGCTTGGTTATCTGTTCAACTTCTTCCGCATCACAAGTAGTAACAATAGTCATGCGAGATAAGGTAGCATCTTCAGTCGGTGCTACAGTGAGTGACTCAATATTGAAGCCGCGCTGAGAAAACAGACCGACAACTCTACTTAAAGCCCCAGAAGCATTTTCTAGGAGCACAGAAATAATATGACGCATTATGTACGCTCCGTCTTACTCAAAAACATATCAGCCATTGAACCAGTCCCAATCTGCATTGGATATACGCGAGAATCTGGGTCAGCCACAATATCAACCACTACAGTCTTATCTTTAACCGCCAATGCTTGATCAATTACATCACCAAGTTCAGATTCGTTGTTTACACGTAAACCAATCTGACCATAACTTTCCGCAAGCTTCACAAAATCTGGCACTGCGTCCATGTATGATTCACTCTGACGGCCGTTATAGAACATCATCTGCCACTGTTTAACCATACCAAGGCTACGGTTGTTGATGATAAATACCTTTACCGGAATCTTATACTGTAAGCAGCAAGCAAGTTCCTGTAAATTCATCTGGAATGAACCATCACCGGTAATGCAAATTACTTCTTCATCAGGTTTAGCAATCTTAACCCCAATAGCTGCAGGGAAACCATACCCCATGGTGCCAAGCCCGCCAGATGACATGAAATGACGTGGCTTTTCAAGTGGGTAATATAAAGCTGCAAACATTTGGTGCTGACCAACGTCGGTTACAACATTAGCATTACCGTTGGTATGCTTATAGAGCTCAGACACAATCTTAGCTGGGTGAAGCATACCTGGAGTGCCATCGCCTTCATATGAAAGAGGATGAGCTGCTCTAAAGCCATTAATCTGATCCCACCATGAATTTAAAGCCCCTTCTGCAGGCTTAATATCGAGTTCCTTGATAACGTCATTCATCTGTTCAAGCACGGTATCAATATTACCAACAATAGGAATATCAGCGCTTACACACTTAGAAATTGATGAAGGATCGATATCAATATGGATAATCTTAGCTTCAGGACAGAACTTAGCTACATTGTTAGTTACACGGTCATCAAAACGTGCCCCTAAAGCCACGATAAGATCACTGTTGTGCATAGTGGTATTAGCAGCATAAGTACCATGCATACCGAGCATCCCAAGACATTGCTTGTCACTTGCTGGGAACGCACCTAAACCCATAAGAGTCATAGTTACAGGCAAGTTAAATTTATGTGCTAATTCTGCAACCTTTTCAGAAGCATTTGAAGCAATAACCCCGCCACCTAATAAAAGTACCGGGCGCTTAGCTTCAGCAATCATTTTTACCGCACGCTTAATCTGGCCCTTGTGCCCTACGAGAGTTGGGTTATATGAACGCATAATGATGTCGTCAATAGACTGTTCATAATAAGGGAACTTAAGCTGTGGATTTTGTGTATCCTTTGGAATATCAACAACTACAGGACCTGGACGGCCAGTTGAAGCGATATGGAAAGCCTTACGAATATATTCAGGAATATCTTCCGCACGACGACAAAGGAAGCTGTGCTTTACAACAGGGCGAGAAATCCCCACCATGTCAACTTCCTGGAAAGCATCCTGACCAATAAGAGTGGTAGGAACCTGACCTGTAAGTACTACCAATGGAATTGAATCCATATAGGCAGTAGCAATACCAGTAATAGTGTTAGTAGCCCCAGGACCTGAAGTTACAAGCACGCACCCAACCTTACCAGTAGCACGAGCATAACCGTCTGCCATATGCACAGCAGCTTGTTCATGACGACATAAAATGTGCTTAATCTTTGAAGAATTCAGTAAAGCATCATAAATGTGTAATACAGAACCGCCCGGATAACCGAACAACTTGTCTACACCTAAATCTTCCAGTGCACGGATCACCATCTGTGCGCCCGACAACATTTCCATAAAGCCTCCAGGCTTAATAAAGAGTTACTAATTGCTAAATACTGTCTCAGCAGTAGCAGTCGGTTCACTAACTGACAGCTGATGCCGCATCCACGACCAACATCTAGCACTTCTATAGCAGCTGCCTTACGAAAAATAATTTTCTCAAAATCGAAATAATTTCAGAAAACGATCTTTTTGGAACGTTTTGGTATATTCCAAACAACCCTGCTATAGTCTCAGCGAAGCTGAATAGCCATAGCATAATGCAAATAGAAGCATAAATCAATTTGCACGAATCATGAATTTTTCAGACACGTTTTTTTTGAATAAAATTTAACTTTGCTACGCGTTTGCTCCTAAAAAAAAACCAAAAGCACAGGTGGCCCTGTGCTTTTATTTGATGTTTTAAGAACTTTAAACCAAAGCTTAGCAAACGCTCGCTTTTAAAGCTTTAAAGTAATTAACCAAGTTAATCCTTAATTAACGCTTCATGTTTGCCTTTTTAGTGGCTTCAAAGCATTCAACAAGTACCTGGAGTGGATGTTTAACCGATACCCCTTCCATGCGCTTAACTTGTTCACGACATGAATAGCCTGTTACCAAGCAATGGTTAATATCATACTTAGTAAAGACAGGAGCCCAATTTTGACGGTAAATTTCCTTCGAACGTTCTTCGTTCGCTGCGGTATGCCCATAAAGGCCAGCCATCCCACAACAACCAACTGGAATTGGAGTTAGCTTTAGACCAACAGTGGCAAAGATCTTTTGCCAATCACCGTGAGTTGTTGGCTTCATGGTCTTTTGGGTGCAATGCGCTAACAAGTAATATGGAGTGTCGTCAGCTACAGTATTTTGACCTTTTAAGGCGTCTAAGTTATTAAGGAGCCATTCTTCTAATAAGAGCACTTCAAAGTTGCCTCTCGCATCCCCTAAAATTTTCTTATATTCATCGCGATAACATAGAGTCATCGCCGGATCTACCCCCACCATAGGAATACCAAGTTTCGCCACCATGGTTAAAAACTCAGCGGTGCTAGCTGCGCACTTAGCAAATTCACGTAAGTAACCACGAATATGCTGTACTTTACCATTTGGTTTTAATGGTAATACTAGGACTCGGCGTCCCATGTCTGCTACTAAACGCACGAAATCAGCAATTACCGCTGCATCATAGCTTGAAGTAAAGGCATCCTGCACCAAAATAACATAGCGACTACGTTCACTTTCGGTATACTCCAAAGCTTTATCAAGATTGAAGTATTCGGCAGTTGTTTCTTTAAGTCTTTGCTTTAAAGTTGGGAAACTTAAAGCTGGCACATCAGTAAAGCCTAAAGTGTGCTTAATCAAATACTTAACTGGAGTAAGGCTATTTACCGTATTAAGGAATCTAGGCGCATGAGCCATCAGTGGCGCGCTATCTTCAATAGTCTTGGCCATAATGTCGCCAAATGGACGCAAGTATCTACTATAGTAAAGATTAAAGAAGCGAGCTCTAAAATCTGGCACGTCTACCTTAATTGGGCATTGAGACTTACATGCCTTACAAGCCAAGCAACAATCCATCGCTTGTTTTACTTCTTCGGTAAAGCCTGAACGGTCCTTAATAGAATTTACGCATTTTTCAATAAAAGTCTTAAAAGAAAAACCAGAGGAAGCCAAAATCTTTTCTTGCGCTAATGGATTACAACCAGCAAGTTCTAACTGACGCAACCATTCACGCATTAAAGTTGCACGCCCCTTTGGTGACTGAATGCGATCGCCTAAATACTTATAAGTAGGACACATTGGAGAAGTAGTGTCGAAGTTAAAGCACAAACCATTACCATTACAGCTTAGAGATTCTCTAAAGCTATGGCGTACAGTTACTGGAATTTGGCGGTCATAAAAACCACGTTTAGTCGCATCAATGCTTACAAGCTTAGCGTCATCGAGCCCAAGTGGAGTACAAATCTTACCTGGGTTAATCTTATTATGTGGATCAAAGGCCGCTTTAACTCGACGTAATTCATCGAACAAGCCCCCAAAATATTTTGGCCCATATTCACATCTATAACCGCGACCATGTTCGCCCCACATAATCCCGCCATATTTAGCCGTTAAGGCCGCAACGCTATCAGAAATAGTACGAAGAGTCTTTTCTTGTTCAGGGTCACAAAGATCTAACGCCGGACGTACATGAAGCACCCCTGAATCTACGTGGCCGAACATCCCGTAACGTAAATGGTGGGCATCAAGTAGCGCTCTAAATTCAACGATATAATCAGCTAAATGTTCTGGTGGCACTACAGTGTCTTCTGTAAAGGCAATCGGTTTAGCATCACCTTCGGCATTACCTAAAAGACCTACAGCCTTTTTACGCATTGCGTAAACAGCTAATACATCTTTAAGCTCAGTGCATACTTGGTAACCGATAATCCCATTTTTACCACCGTTTTTAAGTTCAGCTTCAAGGGTCTTTATCAACGCCTGCATGCTTTGAGATTCTAAAGCATCATCGGTTCCAGCAAATTCAACGATGTTGATCCCGGCCATATCTTTACCAGGAACGTCGGTGATAAGGTCTTTTACGCTATACCAAACAATATCTTGGCGCGCTAGATTTAATACTTTTGAATCGACTGTTTCTACAGATAAAGCTTTGGCCTTAACGAGCACAGGAGCGTGTCTTAACGCTGAATCAAAGCTATCATATTTAATGTTTACTAAGGCTCTAAACGTTGGGATTACAGTAAGATCAAGCTTAGCACCCACAATAAAGCCTAAAGTGCCTTCAGAACCACAGACGATACGGGATAAATCCATAACCTTAGTCTTTGGATCGTATACATGCTTAAGATCGTAGCCAGTTAAGAAGCGGTTAAGCTTAGGGAAGCGCGCTTCGATTTCAGCCTGCTTGGAAGTTACAATTTCATAAACTGTACGATAAACTTCACCTTCTAAATCTTGTTGCGCCAATTTGGCTTCAAGTTCAGCCCCAGACACTTGATGAAAGTTTACTAAGCTACCATCGATAAGCACCATGTCCACATTTATCACATGGCGAGAAGTACGCCCATACTTAAGTGAGCCTTGGCCTGACGCATCAGTACTAATCATCCCCCCAAAAGTTGCACGATTAGAGGTTGAAAGCTCAGGAGAAAAGAACAGACCATACTTTTTAATTTGGCTGTTTAAATAATCTTTAATTACCCCAGGTTCAACATGCACAGTGCGTTCTGTGGTATTGAGGTCGGAGATTAAACGCATATGACGGGACATATCCATAGTAACCCCAGGAGTTAATGACTGACCATTAGTCCCAGTCCCCCCACCGCGTGGCGCAAAAGTCACCGCTTCATAATGAGGTTTAGCGGCAAGCTCTACGGCTAACTGCACGTCTTTGATACATTTAGGTAGAATTACACCTTGAGGTAACTGTTGGTAAACACTATTATCTACCCCCACGGCTAAACGGGCAGCATAAGAGTATTCAATATCGCCGGAAAAACCGAGCGCCTTAAGTTCTTTAAAATACTCTAGATACAATGGATCTACAGAGTTATCTATGGAAATATGGGGAATCATGGCAACGTCCGATAAATGCAAAAAATACGTAAAATTATAGTACAAAAACACCCATTCGGCCAAACTCTTTAGAAATCACCCTGCTTTCACTTTTTAAGATAACTAAAACTTAAGTTTTTCTTTCAAGTCTAAAAACAAATTTTCTCCCATCAAACGAAAACAACCGACTTCTTTACGAAATCGGTTATCTCTCAATTTACTAAAAGTTAGTTTTAACTTAAAACCTTAACTTAACGCTTGATTAGGTCATAGTTATAGATAAATGGCTTATATTTCTGGCCCTTAGAAGCAGCGATAAGCCCCACAATAATATTGCCGTAGAAATAAACCAAAAAGAAAAATACGCCAATGAGCCCAATAACGACCACGCAAAGAATTAAAGAGACAATGTAACCAATTAAGCTCACAAGTTGCACATTAAGAGCCTTACGGCATTCTTCATGAAATTCTGCGTCATCCTTGGATACAAAGTAATAAATTACAGCTGGGATAAAACCAAAAAAGAAAGACAAGATCCAAAGAATGATCATTTGATTTTTAGTGCTAGCACTAATTGTTTCAGGAACAGGCTTTTGTGCAGCTTGAGTTTGAACCGGTTCTACATTATTATTATCTGTCATAAAATTCTCCTGAACGCCGTGACGTTCATTTTTGTGAGCTGGTACCTTTTACAATACCCGTGTTAATAGTAGTACTTATAATAAAACAACCGCCATCTTAAAATAGCAGTTATTCAATTGTCACCTTCTTTAACAAAAGAGTAACAACAGCTCTATTTTACAACATCTTTTGGCTAGATAAAACAATATACCAAAAAAATAACTTTACCTTTTACCGGCCACTTAGGATTTTAAAACGACTAGTAAATTCCGCTTTTAAGATGTCTGTTAAAGCCCTAGCACCTCTTAAATTGTGAGCCTCAACAAACGATACCGCCTCTGCTACCGTAAGCATTTTGGTATAAACATCAGCTTCAGGGGCGTAGCTTATGTGCCACAATTCACCGGCAGTAAGGCCATCGTGCACATACGGTCTAAAAAAACCAAAATCAGCCATATATTTTTCTAACCACTTAGTAAGCGGTCGTTGATTTCCCGTACCATATAAACGGTTAGTTAAGTCTAGCTCTTCCCCTGGAGCTAACAAATTAGCCGCAAATACATCGATATCTGTTCCGTAGTGATGTCTAGATAAACCAGGAATAGCGCTAAAGTACAAAATAGCTCTGACTTTTTCTTCTTCTGACATGTGGCTTATATCTAATGGTTCTTCATTACGGTCAAGGACTTGACGCACCCCATCAAACTTGCCGGTATAGATTAAATTTTGGCGCGCAAAATCTCTAAAGCCCGAAGCCACATGAAGTTCTAGCCCGTCTTTAAGCGCAGCCGCCCGCATCTTAATAAAAGCCGCGCCCGTTTTTGGGGTTAATCTAACTCCAGCTCGTTCCCCCTCAACTGCCCCTACATGGTACTCACTTAAGCCATGAATTTCATCTAGCATCCCACTACTCATTAGTCATCCTTAATTTAAAATCATTTAAAATTTTCGTTTACCGCACCCCGATGGGAGCAACGCTACATTTTTATAATTTATCGATCCACCATAGAAAAAAGGAGTGGCTACTAGCCACTCCTTTTTTTCAATTAACGTTAATTTTGTGGCCTAACTACATTTTTGTAGCTTAGTTTAATTTTAAAGCCACCACTTACTAACTTGTTATTAAATCTTAAATTGGACCTTATTTAGAAGATTTTGGTGCTTTATCCTTGCTTTGATTTAATGGCGCTACGCTAGCACGCACAATTAAATCAGGAGTAAACATCAGCTTATCAAGATCGATTTCTTTTGGTTCATCGCTTTCTTCATCACCAGCGTGAATCATTGCTAACGCTAAGCGGGCAGCTCGTTCCCCCACTTCTTCAATCGGGTAACGAACCGTAGTAAGCTTAGGCTTAACGAAGCTACTAATCGGGTTATTATCAAAGCCAATAGCACTCACCTGGCGAGGCACTGCGATATTGTGTTCAGCTAAAGCTGATAAACAACCCACCGCCATCGCATCGTTATATGCAACTAAAGCAGTAAAATCAACCTTACGGCCTAACAATGATTCAACGGCGCAACAACCACCATTTTCATCAGGGAACGCCGTGCTTACAAGCGCACTATCGTATACAATACCTGCTTTATTTAAAGCTTCTTGATACCCGCCTAAACGTTCCTTTGCATCCGGAAAACCTGTATCCTCAGATCCAATGTAGGCAATATGGCGATGACCATTTTCAATTAAGTAATCAACTGCAGTTTCTATGCCTGAGGCTATATCAACCCAAACACACTGCTTTTCGAGCCCCGGAATCAAACGATTCACAAATACCATAGGGATATCAGTTGAATTGTTGATTTCAGTAAGCTCTTCATCGCTCATCGCTTTTGAATGCACGATGATGGCGTCACAACGACGGAGGAGTAAAGCTTCAATACTATACTTTTCACGATCATGACGGTGGTTACCAGACATTACGATAACGTATTTGTTTTCTGGCAAAATAATATTTTCAATACCACGCATCATTTGCGCAAAGAATGGACCGCCACAAAGGTCACCAATCAACACCCCAATGCAGTTTGAGCGCTTGTTCACGAGAGCTTGCGCAAAGCTATTAGGCTGGAAATTCAATTCTCGCATCGCTTTAAGGACGGCTTTTTCCTTTTCTGGAGCCACATTAGCAGATTTATTGATCACTCTAGATACTGTGGAGATCGACACATTCGCCAAGCGTGAAACATCTTTAATCGTAGCCATAACACCCGTTCCGTTATAATTATTTTACCGCACATCTTTAAAGCGCCGCTTTTAAGCTCTTTTAACTCATAAAGAAGCCATAAAAACAGCAGGTATTTTAAGAATTAAAATACTAAGTGATTATATACTAATCTAACAGCTTTTGCATAATTGAGATTAAGCCCCTCGCCTCGTAAACATCAGCGAGGCGAGATTTTTAAGCTAGTAGTAATGATTCCATTCAGCTTCTGACAAAAAGGTCGGCGTTTCAACCCCTTGCAGGTACTGATACATGTAATCATAGAAGATAACGTGTTGGACATAGCCTCGCGTTTCAGTAAACGGAATGCTTTCGACATACGTAATAGCATCGCGACGTTTACCGTCTTTACTCTGCCATTTAAAAGCCCGCCCAGGACCGGCATTGTAGCCGGCAGAAACGAAGATACGATTATTATCAAAGGTATCTAGTAAGTCACGCAAATAAACCCCACCTAAACGCACATTAACTTCAGGCTGCAATAGTTCACTCGTGCCTCCATAAGGCAAGTTGTGTTTTTTGCTGACCATGGTAGCCGTGCCTGGCATAAGTTGCATTAAGCCACGCGCCCCTACAGGAGAAATCGCTTTATGGTTCATCATGCTTTCCTGACGCGTAATCCCATACATAAAGCTTTCTGGAACCTTGGCTTCACTTGATTCACGTTGGTAAATTGAGCGGTAAGAAAGCGGGAAGCGCAAGCTTAAAGCCCCCCAATCTTTTTTATAGATAGTCTCCCAAATACCGAGGGTGTCATCCTCTTGGCTTTCGATATAGGCAATCATACGAGCATCTTCAACCGTAGCGTCCTTCATCGCTTCCGCCCATTCAGTGCGCATCCCAAACTTATCCGCTAAAAACATAAATTCTAGATAGCGAGCGTACGATGGGTTTCGTTTAATGAGTTCAGCCCGGGAACTAGTGAGTTTAACCTTCTTTTCATTCACCAAAAGTGGCAACCCTAATTCACTAGCTGCATAGAACCCATAGAAGCTACGTTCTTGCGCGAGTTTTTTTAGAATCTTTTGCCCCGCTTCCTGGTGCCCGGTCTCAACTAAGGCGCGACCGTGCCAATAGCGGTAGTTGTCATTTTGTAGATCACTCTTAGGTAAACGCTCAAGCACCGCTAAAATATGCTTATAATCCTGGTCCCAAACAGCCCGACGGAACCGTTGCTCTAGATAGCGAACATTCTTAGTTTTAGCTAGGACGCTATCCACAAAATGCATCGGCACGCCTTCCTTTTCAAACAACATGGTATAAGCCATAGTTTCTTTTATGTTAGCTAAATCTCGCGCAGTTGGATGATAAGTTTTTCTAAATTGTTCTAATTCTTGGTAAGCGTCTAACGGATCTTGACGCGCCCAACGCCTAAAGATCACAGCTGCAGTCTTCCCCATGGAAGCTGGGACTGCTTTGTATCTTGCTGGAGTGTCATAGTACTTACCTAAAATTTTTACCGCTTTAGCGTAGCGACCTTTGGCCAAACGCACGGCTGCATTACGATAAATCTTCGTGCCTCCACGCGTCCAATAAGCGGAGAGCATACGTTCTAAAGTATCTTCATCTGACAATACGCCTTGCTTTTGCAGCGTACTTACAAGGTCAATGCAGCCTGGGGCCATAACTTCCCCATGGCGATACATCGAAACGATTTTATTTTGGACTTGAGTCCGATATCCTTGGTGGTAACGCGCTTGTTGCCATAAACACTTAAGACCGGCACTCTTTGGAGCTTCAGGGCTAATTTTAAGTAAAGCTTTATAGTTTTGAGCTTCTGCTAAACGCTTAATGTAATAGGCCTTTAACCGATTTGACAAAGCGTCATGTCCACTTGAATTGATAAACGCTTGCACACTAGCTAATGAGGCTTCTGGTAATTGAAGCAAACTAAAATCAAGATAGATAGACAACGGGTATGTCGCAAGTTCCGTACGTCTTAAAGTTTTGACGGTCTGCATATCCCCGGTAGAGTAGGCTTCTAAAGCTTGCACATAAATGGCCCGTTCTTTAGCAAAACGTGCAAAGTCTGCTTGTTCATCCTTTTTAAACTTAGCCACAGCTTCTTCTGGCGTATATTGAACTTGAGTCGAATATACAGGTTCTTGTTCTGCACAACCAGGACATACCACCCCACTTAGAACAACCCCTACAAAGACTAGCATCATTGTGCGTATAGATCGCGCCACTTCTTTGCCCCCTAGCTTGTTTTTCACTGTTTGCCACAACATAAAATGTACCTATCCCGTTTTTTGTTTTTTTCTTTTTTTTAGGCAATTTTAGATGCGAGATCTAGATTTGTAAAGGCCCATTCACTCTGGCTTGGCCTCAAAAAAAAGCGCTAGCCTACATTTAAAGACCAACGCTTTTTTTGTTAGTTTACATACCTTTAATTTTAAATCTAAGTTCTTTAATTAACTTATCAACTTAAGGTTAAGGTTTTAACGCCCGAGGTTAAGCCTTAGAATTTGCGGATAAACCGTACTTTTTAATCTTTTCTACTAAAGTCGTACGTCGCATTTGCAAAATTTCAGCCGCCCGCGTCACCACGCCATCTGCAGCTTCGAGCGCCTGCCTAATCATATCAGTCTCAATTTGTGACACCATGTCACGTAAATTGACCCCTTCCTTTGGTAGCACGCCTGCAAATGGAGCCGCCAATTCAGCCTGCTCTTCCGTCATAACCTCATTGTTTTTTTCAGTTTCGTCATCATCAGGAACCGAGTCATTATCATTAAACATATCAAACAACGCATCTTGTTCTGATACTGGATCTGGGCGTCCTGCCTTAAGGTCTGAAACCCCATATTGGTATTTAGGTGGTAGATCACTTGCATCAACAATTTCGTTTGGATGAATAATGATCATGCGTTCCACTAAGTTACCAAGTTCACGTACATTCCCAGGCCAAGAGTGCTGCATTAAGGATTCAACCGCGCGATGCGTGAACCGCACCCCGGTCTTATGTTCTCTAATGTAACGGTTAGTTAATTCCTGGATTAACAACGGAATATCATCAGCACGTTCACGTAGAGCCGGAGTTAGGATTGGGAACACGTTTAAGCGATAGTACAAGTCTTCACGGAACTTGCCATCTCTTATCATATCTTCAAGGTTACGATGGGTCGCTGCTATAACGCGGACGTTAGTTTTAATCTGCTTGTTGCTCCCTACTCGTTCGTAAACTCTTTCTTGTAGCACCCGGAGCAGTTTTACCTGCATTTGTAACGGCATATCGCCGATTTCATCAAGAAAAATAGTCCCGCCTTCAGCTAATTCAAAGCGCCCCACACGCGCGGTAATAGCCCCAGTAAAAGCGCCTTTTTCATGCCCAAAAAGTTCACTCTCTAAAAGCTCACCCGGAATAGCCCCACAGTTAATCGGCACAAAAGGTTTATCTTTACGGTTACTAAGCTCGTGCACGGCCCGCGCCACAACCTCTTTACCGGTCCCAGATTCCCCTAAAATAAGCACATTAGCATCAGTTGGAGCCACCTGTTCAATTAAGTGTCTAACCTCTTGAATAGCGCCACCTTTACCCACTAATAATTTAAGCAAGGTTTGGACACTTGAACTACTCTTTACATTCTTGTGCATCGAATTAAATGATTGGCAATAGCGCAAAAGCTGCAAAAAGCCTTCGTAGGTAAAGCCTTGACCTAAGATGCCAATCATATTAGGTAGTTTAGGCAGATCTTCTTCTTTGTAAATACCGGTAAAAATAAACGGGATGTTAGAATTTTCTTTTAAAAGTTCTTCTGCCGTATGTGTGCCGGTATTTCCGGCAATCACTAAGGAAACTGCCGCCCCTTCAGAAGAAAGATAACTTAAACAAGCTTCTTCAGGTCCACTTTGCCATTCACAACCTAAAAAGCCCACTATCGTTTCTAACTGCTTTCGGCTAGCTTCATCATTTTCTAAAATTAGAATATTGCCACTAAAGTCCATCTTACATTCCGTCATAAATATCTGGCAAATAGCAGATACCAAAAATAATGTACTAAAAATAGTCTTTTATGAGGTGATATTTTAAATTCTCTGAAAAGGATTTCCACCACATAATGTCAAAAACATGACACTGCGTCAAAAAAACGCTATCGTGGCTAGCTACTTTCCTAAATTCCATGAAAACACTTGTAAAAACTTAGGTTAGGTTCTGCCAAACACATTTTTATAAGGTCGATAAAAAAGAGCCTAAAACTTGGTTTTAGACTCTTAACAAATTTTTGAGTGCCAAAGCTAAACAACGTAAAGCTTAAAGCTCTGCTCTAGCTTCAGCCGGCGTTAGAGGTAAACGCCAATCAATCGGGGCCTTACCATGTTCTTCTAAATAGCGATTACATGCTAAAAAATGGCCACAACCTAAAAAGCCACGATAAGCGCTCAATGGACTTGGGTGCGTGGTTTTTAAAACCAAATGTCTATTGGTATCGACGCAGCGTCCTTTCCTTTGCGCCGGGCTTCCCCAAAGCATAAACACTGTGTTTTCAGTATAACGGTTAACCGCTTCAATAACGCGGTCCGTAAAAATATCCCACCCCAAGCCAGCATGACTTTGAGGCTCTCCCCGTCTAACGGTTAAAGTATTGTTTAAAAGCAGCACCCCTTGCTTAGCCCATGAAACTAAACACCCATGTGCCGGAATGATAAAATTACCCTGATATTCTTGTTCTAATTCTTTATAGATATTGCGTAAAGATGGCGGAACATCAACCCCAGGGAGTACTGAAAAACACAACCCATGAGCCTGCCCCGGACCATGATATGGATCTTGCCCGATAATAACGACTTTAACATTTTCAAGTGGAGTTAAAGCGAGCGCATTAAACACATCTTTTTCTGGAGGATAGATTTCAATGCCTTGAGCCCTTTGGGCTTTAACTTCTGCTCGCGCCTTAATAAAATATTCTTTTTCTTTTTCGGCGCCGATTGCTTCATGCCATGTAATTACCGCCATCTCTCCTCCTTTTCTTTTATATCCTTGATAGCAAGACTATTGACCAACCTTGAGAATGACATAAGCCTTAAGTCAGGCCTAGACCTTAAGAATGACATAAGCCTTACCTACATTTATCATTGGACTTTATCTTCTTGGCTATCTATTAGTTTTTTTTCTATTAGTGTTTTTTTAGAGTTTTTCACTTGGTGTTACTTTTCATTTGGAGTTAGATTTGACTCTTGTATTTAGCCACAATCAACCTAAATCACGCCAAATCATAGTTTACCAAAAACCAGGCCTCCTAAAAACCTAATCCTTGACCATACTTGGCCATAATTGGCGCTAATTTATAAGTTTTATATATCAGGTTTCTTCTCAATATAACAAAACAACAGTTTTTTTCATAGGAGTTTTTAAATCGCTTTGTCTATAAATGCGCCGATTTTCACCATAAAAAATTTTTCTTGATCACATTTTACCCGTGGCACCAAAAAAAATTTTACATTTGGGTCACATTTGTATGTTTAGTTATAGACAATATCTAAAGAAATATATATTATAT
>ERZ1034873.365-NODE-365-length-26383-cov-11.427454_pt1 | contig 26383 bp, 53 predicted proteins | sample MGYA00520689_ERZ1034873 | MGnify/ENA primary metagenome ERZ1034873 (study PRJEB33766, sample SAMN09781722) | gut metagenome | biome: gut microbiome | host: Homo sapiens | place: Madagascar | study: EMG produced TPA metagenomics assembly of the PRJNA485056 data...
ACTCTATGTTATATAGAGACAAAAGAATATTAAAGAAGAGAAATAAGAACCATTGTAAATCAGCTCCTTTAAAAATCAAAATAAAGTTTTGGTTTATTAGAAACGAGGAAATTCTATGGACGATATTTGTTTCTACTATAACCAGTTTAATAGTCCAGTTAGCAATAAAATATTTGATATGAAAAGGAGATTGTGGATTTTATGAGAACAACAATAAAGCTGTTTCTTCCTATTATAATAGCACTCTCCATCACATTTACATCCACGGCACAGCCAACCGGCAGTTTTATCTCCAATGAAGCGCAGGAATCGTGTGTAAAGTACGGTGAGGAATACGGCATCTGCCCGGAACTGCTCATGGCAATGATCGAGAAAGAACCCTCCGGCAGACCGGATGTGGAAAGTGGCGGTTGCAAAGGTCTGATGCAGATTTCTGACAGATGGCATAAAGACCGCATGGAACGTTTGGGAGTGACGGACATCTACGATTCGGACGGTAATATCCATGTGGGAGCCGACTACTTGTCGGAATTGTTTGAAAAGTACTGTGATGTAGGAATTGTACTCATGGTTTACCACGGAGAGAAGAACGCAGCTACAAAGACAGAATTAAGTGATTACGCAGACTGGATATTAACCAGGAGCGCAGAACTGGAAAGGATGAATGGAAAATGACGAACAGAGAGAAGTATGCGGAACAGATTCTTGATATTGCACTGTCCGGCGGTTCGGTTGCAGTAGACCAAAAAGGAAAAATATGTAGATGCACTGATGTCGGATGCAATAACTGCATATTTGTGACAACTAAAAGTGATAATCGTTCTTGCGAAAAGAAAATTAAAGAATGGTCAGAACAGGAATACGTTGAACCACCTGTTGATTGGTCGAAAGTGCCTGTGGATACAAAGGTATTCATAAGAGATTCCGACAGTCAACCTTGGAGACCTAGATATTTTGCAAGATTTGAAAATGGGAAAATATATACGTGGAACGATGGAAGAAGCTCTTTTACTGCACTTGAACATAGGGCTATATCATGGTGGAATCAAGGGAAACTTGCGGAGGACACCGTATGAGTGCCAAAAAGCGGTTTACTGTCAAAGGGTGCATCGGAAAGTTATTTTACAGTCCGAAAGAATGGGAAGTTGACCGTGAAACAGCATTCTATTACAGAATTGTAAACCGCAATACCGGAAAGAAAAAATGGTTAGGAAAGGAGTATTTTCATGCAGAAACGACAGATTATCCCCATCGTCCGTGCGAATGAGATTCTGATTGCAAGACTGTTAGATGCAGGAATCTTGTATATCAGTGAAGAGGACAACATGATCCACGTAGCAGAAGACTGAAAGCCGGAGGAGTGAGGAAATGGAAAGGAAAATCAGAAAAATCTTGGTAGAACTGGGGCTAAAACAGTACTTGCCGGGATTCCAGTACATCATCGAGGTTGAAACGCTGATGTTCGAGAACCGAAACAGACGGCTTTCTGAAATCTACCGGATTATCGGAGAGAAACACAGCACAAATGAAAAAAGCGTGTATCAGGCAATCAAGTGGGTCGTTGATAAGATGAACCCAAACACAGAGTTGTACAAGAAAATCAACGAGACAGACAAGCCGGTCTCAATCTATATGTTTGTTAATTCATTGTATTTATATCTTTGGGAGGATAGGAAAAATGAGGATTAAACACATCTTTTTGCAGAATTTCTGCAAGTTCTATGGTTCTAACGTAGTGGACACTGATTTATACGACCGGACAGAGATTTCCGGAGTGAATGAAACCGGAAAGTCCACAATCAAAAGAGCAATTCAGTATATTTTTGGATGTCGTGACGAGAACGGCAGAGAGATCACAGGAATCAGACCGCACGATAAGGACGGCAACGACATTGATGGAGATATTACCGCAGAAGTTACCGTGGAGATTGACGGTACAGACAAGGTTCTGAAAAAAGTATGCCGTCAGAACTTCAATAAGAAAGGCGAGTTTACCGGAAATGTCACGGATTACTATGTGAATGATATTCCCAAAAAGGCAGCGGATTTTGAAGCATTTTTGGAAGAAAGCGTATGCGGTAAAGATAAGTTTTCACTTTGCATCAATGCCATGACACTTCTGCTGAAAGGTGGCACGGATCAGAGAGCAATTCTTGCTGATATGTTTGGTCAGCACAGTAATGATGACATTTGCAATCAATTTCCGGAGTTTGAAGCATTAAGGACTGTTCTGCAGGACGGCACGGTTGATGAACTGAAAAAGCGTTGCAATACGCAGTTGTACGGCACAAGGGGAAGAAATGGAACCAAAGGCTTGCAGGATCTGTTAGATGAAATTCCAAGCCGTATTGACGAGGTGAGCCGTCAGAGAGTGGATATTGACCTTGCTGATCTGGAACTGAAAAAGAAAGCTTTACAGGATAAGTTGTCAGAGAACATTAAGCAGCAGACAGATACGCAGAACAGTATGATTTCCTACGATAAGCTTTCTGATGGAATCATTGAGTTAAAAGGTCAGTTGAGTGCATTACAGCAGAAAGCAAATGAAAAACTGGATGCTGATAGGAGAGAGAAGCGCACGGCACTGAATCATATTCAGAATGAGCATCAGAAAGAGTTGCTTAAGGCAGATACCATTCGTGAAGAGATCACTGCACTGGAAAAGCGCATTGAACAGTATGAGCAGAAGAGACAGGAATTGAAGAAGAGTTGGGATTTGAATAAAAGCCTTAAATTTGATGAAAACTCTCTGATTTGCTCCTACTGTGGACAGGAATATCCGGAAGAGAAGAAAGAGCAGTTAAGAACGGAGTTTGATACGCATAAGGCACATGAACTGGAACTTATTACCAAAGAGGGTTCTTCTTGTGCTGACCATATCAAAGCGGATCAGGCAGAACTGGAGCATAAGCGTGAGGAGCTGAAAAAGACCGAGGATGAAGTGGAGCGGTTGGAAAAATATATTGCCATTGCTGATAATGCCTTAAATTCCATTCCGGCAAGCGTGGATATTTCCAACACAGAAGAATACAAAGCTGTTCAGTCACAGATTGCTGAGAAAGAAGCTTCCATGCACAAATTCACTGACATGAATCTTCTTAGAATCCAGTTAAAAGGTGATGAAGAGCAAATCCGCAATGATATTTCTGTGGTTGATAAGTCTTTGGCGAGTGTAACCATTAACGAAAATGTAGATAAGCGTATTGCAGAACTGGAACAGGAGCGCAAGAACATTGCACAGAAGATTACGGATGTGCAGGCACAGCTTGACTTGTTAAAGAAATTTAGTCGGAAGAAGAACGAACTGTTAGAAGCTGATGTGAACAAGTATCTTTCTTTCTGTACTGTGCGGATGTTCAGACCTCTTGTGAATGGTGACACGGAAGAATGTTGTGACTTTACATACCGTGGAGAGCCTTACAGCCGGAACATGAACCACGGAGCAAGGATTCTGACGGAGATTGACATTTGCAATGCGTTTCAGAAGCGGTGCGGGGTGGAATTGCCTATCATGGTTGACGATACCGAGAGCCTTGACCCTTGGAAGATTCCTGATGTTGACAGTCAGTTGATTATGTTCCGCAGAAGTGATGATGCGAGTTTGAAAGTTGAGGAAGTGAAGAATGAGTAATGAAGCAGAGAAACGCTACATTGTCGAGCGTGAGTTTGAACACGTAGGGTATAAATGCGTTGTGATATTTGGAAATATGGCTCACAGATGCGGATATGTTGGCATTCCAAAGAATCATACGTTATACGGAAAAAATTATAATTACCATCTTGAAATTAAAAAATCAGATATTTGGGGCAGAGAAGTAAGTGGCATTTTTCCTTTGCTTGGTGCTTGCCTTGACGAGGACGAGAGAATTCGCATCGAAGCATATTTTCAGTGCCACGGTGGTATTACATACGCAGGCGGTGGAGAACATTCAGATTATCCGATTGAAAGTGATTTGTGGTGGTTTGGGTTCGATTGCGGTCACGCTGGAGATAAGGCGGATTTGGATTATGCAATACAGAAATTTCCAAGCCGTAAAGAAATTTATCAGATGCAAAAAATGATAGAAAGTAAATTTCCTGTCGGTGTCGATGTCGTTCGTTCAGAAGAATATGTTGCTGATGAATGTAAGAAGTTGGCGGAGCAATTGAAAGAGTTTGAAAGGAATGAAGAGAATGCAGATTAAGAAAGAGACAGTTATTTCTGTTCTGACAACAAGAGGAGAAACAATCAATGCCGGTGACACCGTGATATTCAATTTTGATGACAAGTGTTGCGTGGGTGTGTACCTGGGACTTTCAGACCGTGGAGCCTTGAAATTCAAAGGCAAGATTGCTGATACAGATGTGACATACCATGTGATGCCTAGAAGCATCAAGGAGATTTACAAGGCTGATGTGACAGTACATCAGGGAATTACAAGTGGCTTTATGAATAAGCCGGAAAGCGAGGAAGAATAATATGGGAAAATGCAAATTTAAGGTTGGAGACAAAGTAGTTGAAAAAATAAATCAGAAAAAAGGTATTGTAGTCGATTTTTCAAAAGATTATGACAATGTTCTTGTAAAGTTTTGTGGTTGGAATGAAGGGCATGACGGAAGAGGTTATACAAAAAGTGGCAAAACTTACTATGGAAAGCATTGTTGGTATTTTTGCGAAGAACAATTAGAAATGATAAAGGATGAAACCATCGTCATCTACCGCAATGACAACAAAGTAGTTGCGCTGGACAAGTCCACTGGTGAGAAAGCAGAAGCAAAATGCAATCCGGCTGATGAATTTGATTTCCGTACTGGTGCAAAACTGGCTTTTAACCGCCTTATGGGCGAAGACAACGGTGTCCGTGAAGTGAAGAGAAAAGCCAAAGTCGGTGAGTACATCAAGATTGTGGATGCGCGGCCTCATCTTATTCCCTATAAAAACGGAGATATATTTAAGGTTATTTCTACAAGTAAACCTGGAGTTGTAATTGAGAAAGATGGAACACCAGTTACATCGGCATGGCACAGAGAGTACGTTGTCCTTGAAAACTACAAGCCGGAAGAAAAAGCGCAGGAACATAATGACAGCGAAATCCATGTTGGTGACATGGTAGAGGTGACACGAAGAGGTGGTTGCTATTCAGAATACAATACATGGAGTGGACTTGGAAATTATAGGCAAAATTTTGTTAAGGGAGTTCCTGTTGAAGATGGGATGGTTGCAAAGGTTTTGAACATTGCGAAGCATGACAATCCGTATACTTCTCTGCCAGACCTTGCGCTTATTCAGAATCCAAAAACAAGCCAGGTATTCATCATCAAAATTGACGGCATTAAAAAGGTAGAAAGGTAGGTAGAAACATGGCAGAAGAAAAGAAGCAGGAAAACACAGGAATTGTGGAATACGAATCAAATGGGGAAATTGTAAAAATTTCCCCAACAACGGTAAGAAAGTACCTTGTAAGCGGTGGTGGAAACGTATCGGATCAGGAAGTAATGATGTTTATGTCTCTTTGCAGATATCAGCATCTTAATCCTTTCTTGAAAGAAGCATACCTCATTAAGTTTGGAAACAATGATCCTGCTACGATTGTTACCGGAAAAGATGTTTTTACAAAAAGAGCCGATGCAAATCCGAATTATGTAGGAAAAAAAGCAGGAATTATTGTTCAGAAGAAAGACGGTTCCGTTGAAGAAAGAGAAGGATCTTTTGTCCTTAAAGACGAAACCATTGTAGGCGGTTGGGCGAAAGTGTTTATTAAAGGAAGAGAGACACCGGAGTACCAGTCAGTATCTTTCGATGAATATGTTGGAAGAAAAAAAGATGGAACAATCAACAGTCAATGGTCTAAAAAGCCTGCAACAATGATAAGAAAAGTTGCTGTTGTACAGGCATTAAGAGAAGCTTTTCCGGATAAATTCCAAGGTCTGTATGCACAGGAAGAATTTCCTGATGTTTCCGATGTGAAACTTGATGTGGAAAAAGTTGTGGCAGAAGAGGTACAGGCAAATGCAAACACTATCGAGTTTCCTGACGCAACATTTGAGGAAGTACCGCAGACCGCAGAGATGGACATTGACAGCGCAGAGACACCGGATTGCTTTAAGTAGGAGGGAAAAGGATTATGATTTTTGTAAAAGTAGGTATTGTACTGTGGGTTGCGTTTTTTATTGTTCGGTTTTTTGTAACTTCATCTATTAGCACAATAGAAAAAATCACTATTGCATACACCGGAAAACTCAAAATGACACCGATGAGATTTATCATGTTTATTTTATTTCTCTCAGCTATTGCAGACAGTTTCACAGCGTTGATTTGGTTTTTGTTTTTTAGATAGTGAGGTATCGGCTGATGAAGCTAAAATGTTTAGGTTCCGGTTCATCCGGTAACTGCTATCTTCTGACGGCAGATAATGGCGAAACGCTTTTGCTGGATGCGGGACTTTCTATCATGGACATAAAACGTGGTCTTAACTGGAATATTAAGTGTGTTGTGGGTGCGATATGCACCCATGCGCACAAAGACCACTCATTATCCGTATCAGACCTTGAACACATTGGAATACCAGTATTTAAGCCATATGATAGTTTAGAACCTATGGAAATAGGGTTTACTGGTGGAAAAATAATGGCATTTGATCTTACGACACTGGATGGTAAGTGGACACATACCAACGCTGATGGTTCAGAATGCCCTTGTTATGGATTTCTGATAACCCATCCTGAAATGGGAAAACTTCTGTACATTACCGACACGGAATTTTGCAAGTGGAGATTTGCAGATGTAAACCACATTTTAATCTCATGTAACTATCAGAAGAAGTACATTGATGATGAAAATGTTGCGAAAAGGAATCACGTTTTTTGTGGTCACATGGAACTTGAAACCGTAAAAGATTTTGTGTTGGCTAACAAGACAGATAGTTTACAGAACGTCATATTGTGCCATTTAAGCCGAGATAATTCAGAACCTGATGAATGTGTCGCAGAGGTAAAAAAGATTGCTCCATTGGCGAATGTGGACGTTGCGCAGGGCGGCAAGGAATGGATTTTACGGAATGGAAAGGAGTGTCCGTTTTGAGTGGTGGAAGTTTTGGATATTTGTGCTACAAAGATGTTCCTGAACTGATGGAGCCGTCAAGTATCTCCAACCTTGAAATTATGGTGCAACACTTACAGTTGTACTGTTACGAGGACATAGCACGAGATACACAGCGGTTAATTGAGTATATCCGGTCGGCAAGCATCAGAATTGAGGTTTTGAGTGAGAATCTTAACGGTGTTTTCCATGCGGTAGAGTTGCATGAGAGCGGAGATATTCGCAGAGAGACCATGATTGCAGAACTGGAAAAGTACAGAAATGGTGGTGCGAATGGCTGATTGGAAGAATGTAGCAAAAGCAAAATCCATAGAGAGAAAGAATCGTGAAAGAATACTGGCAGTTAATCCACACGTAGACGATGGAAGTGGAATTTACTTTCTAACAAGAACAGACGAGGATGGTTTTCGATATGCCTATATCGGGCAAGCGGTAAATCTGCTTTCAAGACTTGCCGGACACCTTAAAGGATATCAGCACATAGACCTGTCAATCAAAAGTCATGGGCTGTATTCCACAGAAAATATCTACGGTTGGAAAATCGGCTTCTTACATTATCCGGTAGATAAACTGGATAAGTGGGAACAGTACTGGATTAAGTGTTATGCGGACAAGGGATATCAGCTTCGCAACAAAACAGCCGGCGGTCAAGGTGATGGCAAGAAGCAGATTGCAGAGTACCGACCGGGAAAAGGTTACCGTGATGGACTGGCACAAGGCAGAATCAACCTTGCAAGGGAACTGGCGAACATTGCAGACAAGCATCTTGTCATCAGTTTGAAGCCTGAGAAACAGAACAATTCAGTTTCTCAGAAGCAGTTTGCGAAGTTTATGGAACTTTTGCATGGAGAAAAGGACGGTGAAAGTAATGAATAAAACAGACTATGAAGTACTTTTACAATACGTTGAAGAAACTGACAAGGAGTTTTATGAATCTCTTTCTACTCAAAAACAAATTATGTATCTTTGCTATCAATATGGAACTGAATCTTTTAAAAAGTACTTGTTTAAGTATAGATTTCAGCAAGTCTGCAATAAATTAAAGGAGTTTTTCAGAAAATGGTGAAATACAAAGGTGAATGCTGCGGATGTGCAACGAAAGCTTATCCATGTCTCGGCAATAGGTGCCCGAACATAAATGTGAAACATTTGTATTGCGATGATTGTAAGGAAGAGGTAGAGGAACTTTACGAGTTTGAAGGTGTACAGTTTTGTAAGGAATGCCTGTTAAAGCAATTTGAGAAGATTACATGAGTGAAAAAAATTACGATTGTAGCTGTTGGAATGAGTACCCAAACACAATGCACTCAATCAACGGACGTACTCACAAACCGTATCAAAGTGGTAGATGGAAATGTGTTGATTGCTACGAATATGTAGGAAAATCAAAATACGGTGCTACTCATTGCAAAAGGAAAGAGCCAGAACTTGAAAAGAGGTGATACATAAAATGCCAAAACGATATGACAATCCGCAGGAAATTTTGAAAATCATGCGGCAGACAGAACTTTTGAAGCAGTCTGCAGAGAGAAGTCCATTTACCGGAATACTTACATTGTTCTGCTACACCTTGTGGAAAGACTACAAGTACTCACAGACGAGACTTTCCGACTTCTGCGGTAAATTTACCGAGTACAACGAAAAGTACGAAAATAAGCCTTATACGGAGTTACAGAGTAGGCTTAACGATTTCGCAGACTGGACGATTGAGTACAAGGAATTTACCGAAGCTGATTATCCACATTACAAGTCGGTTGTAGCGCAGAACTGCATCAGGGAACAGGTCAGATGTAACAACCTTATCAATGAGTTGTCCACCAGGTACATCCTATATGGAATGGTGATTCTCATGGAAGATGGCTTCGGCAAGAAAAAGCTGACAAATTTCAAGGATAAGTTTTCTGACCACATGGACAAAGCAGGTGACAAGTGCAATGGCAAGGATTTCATGGACTTGTGGAGAGAACTGGTGGATAACACCGGAATCTATATTGAGAAGCCTATTTTTGAGTAAGGAGTTCTAAATGGCAGAAAAACGAATGTTCAGCGCAAAAATAATTGAGAGTGATGCTTTTTTGGATATTTCTGCTACGGCTCAAATGCTTTATTTTCACATCTGCATGAACGCTGACGATGACGGATTCGTGAATAACCCACGGAAAATAATAAGGATGTGCGGTGCTTCAGAAGATGATTTGAAAGCGTTGATAGACAACAGATTCCTATTATCTTTTGATAGTGGTGTAGTATTAGTAAAGCACTGGCGCATTCACAACTACATTCCACCGGATCGTTACAAGCCGTCATGCTACGTGGACGAAAAAAGCAAAATAGGTTTGAAACTAAACGGATCCTACACAACAGATCCTAAAAAGATGGTTTCCCCAGTAGAGGGAAATCCAAAGAAGAGTTGCTACGACAAAGAAATCAAACTTGATAAGAGGTGATATAAATGCAGATGACAGGTTATGAATTGTTGGCGAATTACGAAAAAGCAGAGGACAAGGACAAACAGATTCAGATTCTTGCAGATTTGAACCACATTCCGGTTGACATGGTGTGTTTTGTGATTGACAACAGAGAGAAATTTGAAAATTTGGAAACACCATTGTCCAGTGAAGAATTTGCAAAGTGGTGTGAGACGGAACTTGGCCGTGTGGATGCTAATATCCATGCACAGGAAAAATATTACAGAGAAATTTGCAATGTATACGGAATCGCAAGTACATACGGAAAAAGGAGTGTAGCTGTATGAGAGAGGGAACAGGAAACTTTCAGAACGGTGACTTACTCTACATGGCTACACATCCGGTTGCTGATTCTATTAGAATCGGCAGAACGAAGCCGTATGAATGCAGATATCCAGTGATGGAGAGCAAGCCGAGGATTGCAGAAAAGAGCAAGGATGGAGAGACTGACAATTGACGAGATAATTGAGCATTGCGACAGAAAAACATGAATTTACGAAAAAGCTTGTGATGTTAAATATCTTGAAACAGCATTTATAGGTAATGGAATAAAGGAATATTGGGAACATAAACAGGTTGCTGAATATCTGAAAAAGTTTAAAGAGTATAAGGACTTAGAAGAACAGTGATTACTTCTGCGGTTGCCGTGCAAGGTGGGAGATACATTATATTGTATAACTCCATATGTAAAAGAACCGATTATTGCAGCACACGTTTTACAAATGAATATCAAGCAGTTTTACAATAAAAGAATCATTGTAAGAATTGATGTCATGAATAAAATGGGTGAAAACTGTTATTTCTTAGATGATATAGGTAAAAAAATATTTTTATCCAGAGAGGAAGCAGAAGCCAAGCTGGCAGAAATGGAAGGTGCGGAATGAAGAGAGAAGAAGCTATTTACTGCTTAAAGGCTCATAGTGATCGGTACTCAGAGGTTTGTGAAGAATGTCCTCTGTACGGACAAACTGGAGTAGATCATTGCTGTGAGGATGCATTACAAATGGCAATCACCGCCTTACAGAATCAGCCGGTGTGGATTCCGGTAAGCGAGAGACTTCCGGAAGAATCTCTTAATAGCGTAATTGGATGGGATACATATCGAAACCGTTGTTGCTTTGTACAATATTTGGGAGGACGGTTTGTCCTCGGTGATGATATTGATAGCGTAAATGTCACAGCCTGGATGCCACTGCCGGAACCGTACCGGGAAAGTGAGCCACATAAGCAGACCAACGCAGACCGGATCAGGAGCATGACGGACGAGGAATTAGCAATGGCTATTATGTGTCCTGCGGAATTTACTGGAAGTGACAAGGTATGCGATTTTAGCCATGATTGTAAGGATTGTACGTTGGCATGGTTGCAGAAAGAAAGCGAGGAATGAGGATGCAAGATAGATATTTATTCCGTGGAAAGCGACTTGATAATGGTGAGTGGGTGTATGGGAATCTCATACGGTCAAATGATTCCGAAGTTGGTTATGAAGCAATTATCATTCCAACAAATGATAGCAATATGTATACAAAAGGTGGGAGTATAGGAGATTTAGGATTTGAAAATTGGCACAGAGTAAATGAAACTACCATCTGCCAGTGTACCGGACTTAAGGACAAGAACGGTAAGCTGATTTGGGAGAATGATATTGTAGCTTATTGGGATTCATACAGCACAGAAAGCGGACTGGCGGAAGCAAATTGTGTCGGTAAAGTCGTATGGGATGATGAAACAATTTCCTTCCAAGTGACAAACAGATTATCTGCTGAAAGCTATGAAGTTTTAGGTGATGAATGTTCAGTGCTTGGGAATGTATTTGACAACCCGGAACTGTTGGAGGTGTAGGAATGAATGAGAGTGAAGCACTCAAATTACTGAAAAAAGCTAATATGGATAATGACATTGTTGGTATCCTTCCCAAGTCATATATAGGGAAATGTTTGATTAAGGCACTGGAAGAGGTGAAGCAGTACCGTGCAATCGGAACGGTGGAAGAATGCCGGGCGGCTGTGGAAAAGCAGACAGCGAAGAAACCGGAATTTGTAGATACAAGATTTATGAATAACGGAAAACATATTTCTGATGGTTGCCAGTTGCAAAACTGTTATAAATGTCCTAATTGCAATCAACATATATTCCATGTGTGGGACGATGAACTGTATTGTAACCATTGTGGACAATTATTAGATTGGAGTGATGACGATGGGAAGACTGATTGATGCGGATAAATTCAAGGGGAAAGTGATAGCCAGTCATACAGGAAGTGGAGTTATCAAATTGATTGCTATTGACGAAGTTCCGACTGCCTACGACCCGGACAAGGTTACGGAGCAGTTGAAATATAACATCACTTTATTCATTGATAAGGATGGGGAAAAGGTGTTACTTGATGATGCAATTGAGATCGTAAAGGCAGGCGGCAATGCTGATTTGCTTATTGACAGGGCAAAATCAAAAAGCGGAGAACGCATACCGTATGACGGGAAATGGAAATAAAGGTAGGTGATGCAGATGGAACACATTAATTACACTGCCCTGTACGAGCAGAATGAGGACTTTAAACGTTACGTTGACCGATATTGCGTAAAGCACCGTATCAGCGTAGAGCAGGCCTTACAGCATTATCTGGTGCAGATGGCGGGCAGGATGTACAAGGAGCAGGCAGAAACTATTGTAGGAAAGGAATAACGAATGCCCGGTAAACCGGGTTGGTGCGCAGTGAATAGGGGTGGCGTGCCGAAAAATTACAACACCGTGGCTATAAGGCTTATTAATAAGCGTATGCAGAGCAAACGAATGGTGATCCACGATACAACATTTGTAGCGTGGTGTTATGGCAGAAAAGCTAAAGGTATGTTGGATCAGTGCAGGAGTATCAAGTTTTATGGCAGGATACCTTGCAGGTGATGTTGATAAGTGGATTTACATTGACATTGCCGACCAACATGAGGATAGCATGAGATTTATCAAAGATTGTGAAAAAGCAATCGGAAAAGAAATTGAGGTACTTAGATCTACGGAATATGGATGTGTGGAAGAATGTGTCCGAGCGTTCGGGGGATTCCGCAGCGCAGGCAACGGATTTGCCCCATGTACTAACTGGCTGAAAAAGCGTGTCCGTAAGCAATGGGAGCAGGAGCATAAGCAATACGACCTGATCTATGTTTGGGGGTTCGACCTGCGAGAGCGCAACCGGGCAGAGCGGACGGTAGAAAGCAATCCACAAGCGGAGCATGAATTTCCGCTGATCGCCCGGAATTTGTCAAAGGAAGAGGTTCACGGGCTGTTTGAGAGAACGTTTTCTTTTCCCCGACCAAAGATGTATGACCTGGGATATCCGAACAATAACTGCATCGGATGCGTCAAGGGTGGTATGGGATACTGGAACAGGATCCGCAAGGACTTCCCGGAAGTGTTTGAGAGCCGGGCACAGTTGGAACGACTGGTTGGGTACTCCATTCTGAAAGAGAGTGACGGTACGCCGTTATATCTCGATGAACTGGATCCAAATCGTGGAGACATGAACACAGAAATATTCCCGGATTGTGGAATCATGTGCTATTTAGCACAGAAATAATAGGAGGATAACAAAATGAATAACAATGTATGTTGCGAAGCAAAAGTTGAAAAACCGATGTGTGTTGCTGACTATGAGCATGAGACCAGAAAAAATTTGCTTGAGACTAGAGCAGTATTATCAGCTATTTATTGCACCATTACATCCGACAACAATAGTGGCAGTGATGTAGGGGAACCGAATTGTCTCACGGATGAAGTAATTGCAAACAAGGAACTGGCATATCAAATTTGTGCCATTGCTAAAGACATCAACAGAGTACTGTTTAATTCATAACACAGAGAAAGGAGCCGAACCTCCGGCCGGGGTGACGATATATCTGGTTCCTTTGAAAAATGAAAAAATTAAAATGTGAGATTTACAGAGATTCAATGCAGAACTATAAGAAATATGCCATACCTCCGGCACAGCTTATCATTGCCGATGTCCCGTATAATGTCGGCAAGAATTTCTACGGAAGTAACCCTATGTGGTACAACGGATGGGACAACAAGAACGGCGAAAGCAAGCTGGCAGGCAAGGCGGCATTCAATTCCGATTTCAACTTCAATCTGTATGAGTATTTCCATTTCTGCTCAAAGATGTTGAAAAAAGAAGACAAGAATAGCGTTACCAGGGGAAGAAGCAGCAACAGTCCTTGCATGATCGTGTTCTGCTCTTTTGAACAGATGCCTACACTGATTGATGCCGCCTATAAACATGGATTCATCCATTACATACCACTGGTATTTGTAAAAAATTACAGTCCGCAGGTACTTAAGGCTAATATGCGTGTGGTTGGTGCTACGGAATATGCTCTTGTGTTCTACCGTGACAAGCTGCCGAAGTTCCGGAACGGTGCAAAGGTTGACGAGGACGGAAAGACGATCCGTGGCACTGGGAAAATGATTTTTAACTGGTTCAGTTGGGAGAAAGACGGAAAAGATATTCCGAAAATCCATCCGGCGCAGAAGCCGGTAGCGGTGCTGAAAAAACTGATAGAGATTTTTACAGATACCGGTGATGTAGTGATTGATCCTTGCTGTGGCAGCGGTAGTACCTTAAGAGCAGCCGCAGAGATCGGTAGAAGTGCATTCGGATTTGAGATTGACCGCAATTTTTATCAGAGAGCCAAAAATGAGATGATTGTCTTTGAAAGAGATAATCAGATTAGTTTTGAGGATATTCCGGGGGTGATGCCGTAATGGATTTTGGATATTACAACATGGATTGCATGGATGGGATGAAAGAGTTCCCGGATGATTACTTTGACCTTGCGATTGTGGATCCACCGTATGGGATTGGAGAAAATGGGGATAAAAACCATACAAGAGGTAAACTGGCAAAAGCAAAGGATTACAAGAGTTTTATAGGAATGGATATAAATCCACCAAACGAAAAATATTTCGATGAACTGTTTAGAGTGTCAAAAAATCAGATTATTTTTGGGGAAAATCATTTTATAAGCAAAATGCCGTTTGATAGTAGTTGTTGGATTGTTTGGGATAAAGATAATGGAAATACTGATTTTGCTGATTGTGAACTTGCATGGACTTCGTTCAGTACTGCAGTAAGGAAGATTAAATATAGGTGGAACGGAATGCTTCAGCAAAATATGAAACACAAAGAAAAGCGTATCCACCCTACACAAAAGCCAGTGGCACTATATGAATGGCTTCTGAACCTCTATGCAAAGCCTGGAGACATTATCCTTGACACACATGTAGGAAGTGCTAGTAGCTTGATAGCATGCTACAGAACCAACCATCCATATGTTGGCTTTGAACTGGACAAGCATTATTATGATTTGTCAAAAAAGAGATTAGATGCAGAAATGGCACAAATGCGATTATCTGATTTTATGCCGGAGGTGATGCCATGAAAAATAACATTATCATTGACTGCTTTGCGGGTGGCGGCGGAGCAAGCGTAGGAATAGAAATGGCACTTGGAAGATCTGTTGACATTGCCGTAAACCATGATCCGCAGGCTATACGGATGCACATGGTAAACCACCCTGACACATTGCACCTGACAGAGGATATTTTTAAGGTAGATCTGCAAAAGTATGTTGGAGATCGCCATGTGGCTCTCATGTGGGCATCGCCTGACTGCACAAGCCATAGCAAAGCAAAGGGCGGGCAACCACGCAAAAAAGGATTGCGGATACTTCCCTGGGCGGTGTACAAGCACGCAAAAGTGCTACTGCCAGATGTAATCATCATGGAGAATGTTGAAGAGATACAACAGTGGGGTCCGCTGGATGCAGACGGTCACCCGATACCGGAACGCAGGGGAGAGGACTACCGTAAGTTTATTACAGCAATGACATCTCTTGGATATGATTTCGATAGTCGGGAACTTATAGCTGCGGATTATGGGGCACCTACGACACGGAAAAGATGGTATGCAATTTTCCGGCGGGATGGAAATAAAATCGTCTGGCCAGCACCTACATACAGTAAAGATGGGATACTGCTACCGAAATGGAAAGAATGCGGTGACTATATTGACTGGTCTGATCTTGGAACATCCATATTTGAGCGTAAGAAGCCACTGGCGGCGGCTACAATGGACAGAATCGGTAATGGTGTGAGGAAGTATATTATTGATAATCCACATCCGTATATCGTCAAAAGCAAGGATGCACTGGCATTTATCATCCAGTATCATGGTGAGACCAGGCAGGGGGATTCCCGGGGACAACTCCTTACGGATCCTATCAAGACTATTGATACTAGCAACCGGTACGGATTGGTAACCGCATTTGTCACAAAGTTTTATAAGACCGGGATCGGGCAGGGGTGTGACGAGCCACTGCATACGATCACCACTTCCCCTGGACATTTCGGACTTGTATCTGCATTTATGGTTAAGTATTACGGAACCGGGTGCGGACAGACATTGGACAAGCCGCTGGGAACCATTACCACCAAGGATCGGTTCGGACTGGTAATTCCGAACAAGAAGCCTGTTGTTTTCTATTTTGAGAAAATTAACTAAACTGAAAGTTAAAATAATTAGGATTTAGTGGAGGAATACTATGGATAATGAGATTATTTCCTTCAATTTGGCAAAAATCGAGCGAGGAAGAGAAAAGCTTTGCAAATGCAATCCACCTCATTACGAGGTCGATACGGTAAACAGGATTGTAAGCTGCCAAGATTGCGGTGCTACAGTAGACGCTTTTGATGCTCTGCTTACGCTGGCGAGGCGGTATGAGCTGCTGGAGGATGAACAGCGGAAAATGCTATCTAAAGCCAAAACATACAGTGAACTGGCAGATGCTGAATTCAAACGGATGCGAAAGAATAAAGTATTCCGAGAAATGGAGGAACATTACAGAAAAGGTTTATATCCTATATGCCCTAAATGCGCAGAACCCATTGATCCGGTAGATATTCGGGAATGGACAGCGCATCTGGAGTAAACTGAACTTTAGAATTTTGAAGAGAAATTTGGATTTTTAATGGAAGAATTATAAGGAGTGATGGATATGAAGACAATTACAGTAACGATTGAGGTATATGATGATTCAACAGTAGAGGATGTTGAAAGAGCAGTTAGTGCAGGACTTGATAGTAACGGAATTGATTGTACTTATGATGTCGAAGAAGAAACCGAATAAACTAACCTTTGACGGGCAATTTAGGATTTAGCGGAGGAATGCTATGAGTAAAATACAAGGCTTTATATTGTACCGCATCTGGTACGGAGATGTATTGGTTTATTTGGGCAGAACGAAGCAGCCACTGCAATCGAGAATCCACGGTCATCTTTTCAAAAAACCAATGCATAGAAGTATTTCTATTAATTTGGTAACAAAAATAGAGTATGCAGAATTTCGAACAGAAGCAGATATGAATCTGTATGAGATTTACTTTATCAATCTCTGGAAACCACCACTTAATATCGATGATAAATGTAAGGATGAACTGACTATACAATTACCAGATGCGGAATGGAAGATTTTTACTACACCACTATGGAATAAGTGGGAGAAAGAAGTTTCTGCAGTAGATAAAGAATATCAAATGAGAAAGCAGGAAAAGGCGGCAAAATTTGAACTGGATAGAATCATGCGAAGAAAATGGCATTCCGGAGAGATTACAGAAGAAGAGTACTATAAGTACCTTGACTGCGAGGAAGATAGAAACACAGCAAATATTAGGATTTAGAGAAGGAGTGAACATAGATGAATAATAAACAAAATACTTGTTGCCATTGCAAACATTCAGAAGGAATAGAAGGGAGAAATGCAATGCTCGGTTGCAATATTGATAAGAAATTACACGATATGGATGATAAATGTAGGTGTTTTGAAGCGTGTTATAAGTTTGATTTAAAAACAGGATTACCAGTAAGAAGTAAATAACTAAACTGAAATTTAGCGAAGGAGACTGGCTTATGAAGTTATCAAAACTGACTAAGCCAGAACTTGAAGAAATCTTCCGTAACGCCAACTTCACGGAAGAGGAAGAGAAAGTGTTTAAAATGCTTTCTTGCGGAAAAACTATTACAGAAATAGCGCAAAAGATTAATGTATGTGACAGAACAGTCAACAGAATATCTAAAAAGCTTTATGAAAAAATAAACAGACTGGAGGTAAAAAATGGTTAGAGTTACACAAGACGGCAAAGATGTTGATATTGAAGATGTTTCTCTGCCAAAAGAAATTATTGAAATTATAGCATCCATATGCTGTTGACACCATTGTAAAAAGGCTTTAGAATGTGTCGTATGTATGATAAATACGGCACATTCTTTATATATTGAAAGGAGTGTAAAGAAAATGGAATGTGTCGCATATATGCGTGTTTCCACGGAGAAGCAGGCAGAAGAGGGCAACGGTCTTGATAGTCAAAAAAGAGACATAGAACTTTTTTGCCGAAAAAATGAACTGGTTATATCTGACTGGTATGTTGATGATGGATATACTGGCGCAAATATGGATAGACCAGAATTGCAAAGACTTATTAACGACTGCATAAAAAAGCGTGTTAAATGTGTTGTTGCGTTCAAATTAGACAGGCTTTCAAGAAGTATGATTGATGGATTATACATAATTGAAAGAGTTTTTCAACCAAACCAAGTGTTATTCAAATGTGTACATGACAGTGTAAGTTATGATAGTCCTATGGAGCAGGCATACACACAAATGATGGCTGTTTTTGCACAGCTTGATAAAAATACTATGATGCTTCGTATGCGTGGCGGTATGTTGGAACGTATCAAACAAGGTTACTGGATAGGTGGTGCTAATACCCCATATTGCTATAATTATAGTAAGGAGAAAGGAATACTTATTCCTATACCAGAGCGCAAGGAACAAGCAAACAGAGCACTTGATATGTTTATTAGTGGTTATTCTGACTTATACATTAAGGAATCATTAGGGTTTCACAGCGAGGTGCTTGTTAGAAACGTGCTTACCGGAGTTGTCAATATAGGAATGATCCCATATAAAGGGAATGTATATCAAGGACTTCATGAGCCTATTTTTGATAAAGAAAGGTTTGAACTGGCGCAAGAAATCAGAAAATCACGTAGGAAAAACAAAACTGCTTGTCATACGGATGCAAACTTATTGACAGGATTGTGCTATTGCGGTGTGTGCGGATGCAAGATGCGCTATCAGAAGTGGACACATGGAAAGCATAAAATATATTGCTGTTCTCGTGATAAAGCAATGAAATATTTGCCTAATTTTAACCCAAACTGTAACAATTCTTTGGAATGGGCGGCTGATATTGAAAAGCAAGTAGAAAGTGAAATTTTGAAAATATCATTAAATCTTTCAGAGTGCAAACCTATTGAAAAACAAAGCAGGCTTGAAATAATGCAGGCACAATTTGAAAAAGAACAAGTGAAATTAAAAAGGCTATATGTTCTTTATTCCGATGGAAATGACACAGTTTTAGAAATGATTAAGAACACTGAAAAAAGCATTTCTGAGATGAAAGTGAAGATAACAGAAGAAGAAAAGAATGAAAGAAACAGTCAGAAGAAAGAAGTTGTTTACGAGAACATAAAAAAACTTGCCGATGTGTGGGCGCATATCGACAAGAAAGAGAAAAACAATATATTAAAAAGCATAATATCAAGGATTGTGATTGTCAATGGTGATGTTGAAATTCAATTAAAGAATTTTTAGCAGAACCTATTGTTATCGGAATGGCAATAGGATGTGCTAATGCCGTATTTATCATACTTTTAAAACTGCATATTTTTTGTTTGTCGCAAAAGTGTCGTATATGTGTCGTTATATGCGACTTTTTTTATGCCAAAATTTAAGCATAAGGAGGAATGACCTTATGGCAAAATTCAGATTTTCAGATGAAACACTGGAACATATATTCAGCAAAGAACGTACAAGGGAAGTGCCGATTAAGTATCAATCAATCATGGTTCATGTGATTGAGGAAGTTTTAGGAGAGATGGGCAATGCTTATGAATTTCAGTCCGTTGGGACTTATGAACAAGCCGACATATCAGACACTTGATGAAGTTGAAATTGCGAAACAGATAGAATCAATGGAAGAAAGGGAGAATAGCCATGCCGCAGCCGATTATGAATCCAAATTATTTCAATCCGCAATATAGGACACCTATGTACGGACAGTTTATGCCACAACAGGAACAATTCCAACCGCAGCAGTTTATGCAACAGTCGCAACAAAACGCAGTACAGATGTACGGTCGTATTGTACCGGCGCAGGAGTGCATAGCACCGAATGAGGTTCCTATGGATGGCAACACAGCATTCTTCCCAAAACAGGACTTGTCGGAGATCTATGCTAAATCCTGGGGAGCAGATGGCAAAATCTATACAAGGCTTTATAAGCCTGTTTTGGATGCAGACCCTAACAATTTACCGTCAGACACAGAAAAGGCGAAATTTGACCTATCAGACGAAGCCACAGCGGTATTTATGAAGCGTTTTGATGAACTGGAGCAAAAGATTGAGCAGTTGAAAACTTCGCAATCACAAAGAAAAACTCCACAATCGCAAAGAAAGGAAGATGCTGAATGAATCAACAGATGATGCAAATACTTAATCAGATTAGAGGTATTCGCAATCCACAACAGGCAGCTATGCAAACACTTCAACAGGCGGCATCCAGTGGAAATCCTATGGCAACAAGTATTTTAAGTAAAATCAACAGTGGGGATATGAATGGTGCCGGACAGATTTTGAATAACTGTATGGATACTAATGGAATCAACATGAATGAGATAAGAAGTTTTTTTGGAATGTAGTACATTTTGGGTTGTGCGCACAGAAAACCGGGTATCCCATTTGTAAATAAAACAAATGGAGGTAACAAAATGTTTAACGCTACATCTCCCAGTCTGGCAGACATTGCTGCTGTGACTGGAAACAACAGAAACGATGGTATGTGGGATAATGGTGCATGGTGGATCGTGATTCTCTTAATCTTCGGTTGGGGAGGTTTTGGAAATTTCGGTGGAAACGGCATGAATGGCGGTGTAGGTTCTGAGGTTCAGAGAGGTTTTGACACTCAGGCTATCATCGGTAAGCTGGACGGAATCAACAGCGGATTATGTGACGGATTTTACGCACAGAATACCGCTATTATGAATGGCTTCCACGGTGTAGATAACGCTATCTGCAATCTTGGCTATCAGACACAGCAAGGCTTTAACACCACCAACATTGCACTGATGCAAGGACAGAATGCTTTGCAGTCTCAGCTTGCTAATTGCTGCTGCGAGACCCGTGAAGCTATCCAGGGTGTGAACTACAATATGGCAACAAATACTTGCGCATTGCAGAACACCATGAATAACAACACTCGTGATATTATCGACAGTCAGAATGCCGGTACGAGAGCAATCCTTGACTACTTATGCCAGGATAAGATCGCTGCTCTGCAGGCAGAGAACAACGATCTGCGCAGAGCCGCTTCTCAGGATCGTCAGAATGCTCTTCTCACTACTCAGATGGCAGCTCAGACACAGCAGATCATCAACACTGTGAAACCTGCACCTATTCCTGCATATCAGGTTCCCAACCCTAATGTATATTACGGATGTGGATGTAACACTGGTTGCGGATGCTAAAACTGCATATCGAGTAACTTAACCTTATGGTTATGTCTGCTATGCAGAATTACTGACAACATGGGGCAGACTGTATTGTTTGCCCCTTTGATTTTGAAAGAGAGGTATTTATTATGGCTGAATATACAGCAGTAGCATTACAGACTGTGGCAGCAGGAGCAGACGTTGCTTTTACCGAAACTGCCGTAAATGGAAGTAACTGTATCAATCATAGAGAGGGATCTGGAATTGTGAAGTTAAGAGGTATCACTAATCAGTGCCGGGCAAGATTCCTTGTAAGCTATTCCGGTAACATTCAGATTCCCACTGGTGGAACTGTTGGGGAAATCTCCCTTGCACTGGCAATAGACGGAGAACCTTTACAGTCCACAAGAATGATTGTAACTCCGGCAGCAGTAGAGAATTTCTTCAATGTATCTGCGCAGGCTTACATTGATGTTCCTCGTGGATGCTGCAGTACGGTAGCCGTTCAGAACACTTCTACGCAAGCTATTGAAGTGCAGAACAGCAATTTAATTGCCGTTCGTGAAGCGTAGGAGGTGAAAAATCATGGATGTTAAAAGAATGCATGAAATGATTGAGAAACTTTCTGAATGTGCTAAAACGCAGTTTGACAAAGGAATTGACAAAGTAGATACTTGCGAAATGGGAAAAGTCGTTGATATGATGAAAGACTTATCAGAAGCAATGTACTACCGGGAACTGACAAAAACCATGCAGGACTATGACCCGGACGAAGTCATGGAAATGTTTGAACGTTACGGTGACGTTGGCAGAAGGTACTATGACCATTACCGCTATGCTGATGGCAGATTTGCACCTAAAGGTCGTGGAAACTACCGCAGAGGTTATGAAGAGCCACCCTATTACCACATGACACCGGAAATGTATCACCGTGACATGGACAGAGACATGGGGCGTATGTACTACACGGAAACTTCTTCATCCGGTATGCGTGATGCAAGAGAGGGCAGAAGTGGTATGAGCCGCAGAACCTACATGGAAAATAAGGAACTGCATAAGGCAAATACACAGCAGGACAAAGAAGCAAAAGTCCGTGACCTGAATACCTACATGACCGAACTTGCAAACGACATGACGGAGATCATCAACGATGCAACACCGGAAGAAAAGACGGTACTGCGGAATAAGCTGTCTGCACTGGTAACAAAAATCGGATAAAACACATAAGGGGCTTATTTAGCCCCTTTTATGTTGGAGGTGGTAAGTTGTTCACAATAAATGGAATGGACTGGAATTTAAGGCTTGTAGGAAGTCACAGCCCTATGCTGATGCGTTCTGATGGTACATATACTTTTGGGATGACAGATAGGAACACAAGAGATATTTATATATCAAATATGATTCACGGTAATTTCTATGACCGTGTTCTGTGCCATGAGTTGTGCCATGCGTTCTGCCTATCTTACAATCTGACTATGGATATTCAGACAGAAGAGATTGTTGCCGATTTTTTGGCTACATACGGAAGAGAAGTGTTTGCTCTGGCTGATGAACTGATAAGCGGATATATGGAAAGAATGGCATAGAAAAGACCCCTTGTTATGGGGTCTCTTCTTTTGCACAGTCCTCTAAGTCTTTCTGAAGAATTTTAGATGCAAGGTCTGAAAGCTGTGGGAAGTAGGTGATTACTTCGGAATTTCTGCATTTGTAATTTCCAGTCATTGTGATAAATATTCTTTTTGCTTCATCAAAATTATACGTTCTTCCCAAAACTTCAAGTAAGTGGTGCATATATTCCTTTGATGTAATGTCATAGCAACGGCAGATGTAATTGATTTTTCCACGGTTGATGCAGAACCAGTCTGTTTCAAACTCTAATGTCGGCTTTTCCTCGATTGCTGTTGTGGGTTGCTGATTCTTTACCACAAAGTAAGCATCCACAAGAGCATCCTGCACTTTCCATGATAATTCATCATTGAATGATTTTATAACTTTCAGATAACCACGTTCTGTAATTAGGGTTATTCCTCTTTGTGGAACGGTAATTCCTAATAGACGAATTTCGTCGTTTTGGTTTTTCTTATGCAAAGTAACGTAATCTCTTCCCTCATTAAAAAATCTTTTGTTCGCCCTAAAGTTTCTATAAGCCGTTCCATGTGGTCTGTGGTGTACTTCATCAATATCACTAAAAGTAACAACTCTCTGACCATTGTATTCTCTGACAGATAACTCTGTTCCCTCAACGTTTACAAGTTCCGTCATATGCTACCTCCTAAATCTGTGGAACGTAAGAACCATTCATAATACCGATTGCCAGCTTCATTCCCTCTACGGCATAGTAGTTAATAGTACTCACTTCACATTCTGAAAAAGAATCCATGAGTTCTTCAAATACCTTTTCACTTACGATTTCCTGCAATTTATTGAAGAACGGCTTAAAATATTCTGATGCTTTATCTCCTTTTTCCGCAGTGTTGATAATCTGACTTTCAAATACGATTTCTAAAAATTTGTCCATGATTTTCTTCTCCTTTTGATTGATTTTCCCAAAAGAAGATGTTAAAATAAGTTATCACTTCTTTGGGAGTGGGAGAGTAACCGTAATGCTTTGGTTGGTGGAACGGTTACTCTATTTTTTTGCTAACAGCAAGTGTATACCTTGCCTTATTGCTTCGCCTTTGGTTATCTGATGTTCTTCACAATATTTCTCTAATTTCTGTTCTGTTTCATCATCCAACCTTATGCTAAAGCGGTTAGCCTTTGGCTTTTCAGCCTTTGGTCTACCTACTGGTGACATATTTTTCACTTCCTTTCTTGTCACACCTTTATTATATATGTGTGACATAAATTAGTCAAGCACTTTTTCAAAAAAAATAAGAGAGTGTTGGCACTCTCTTGATTTTTCTACAATTCATACTGCGGATATGCCTTTTCCCATACGGACTTGTGATAAGTGTTCACTTCGCCATAATTTGCATCGAATATCTTTTTTACTTCATATCCCATTGTAATTCCGGTAGCTTTCAGCTTTCGCCAGTCAAAACGTTTCCATGACACACCATTCAGTGCCGCAACACGCTTGATAGAGTACCAGTCCTTGGAAGTATCAAGCTGTGTTTTCAGTTCTTCTTCCCTGTCAAGGCTCTCTAAAAGCTGTGCCACAGCATCACGATAGGTCATAGGAACATTAGGTGTATACTGCTCCACAGAATATGCTCCGGTTTTTCGGATGGATGGTAGAACTTCTGATGTTATCCACTTTCTGAAATTCTTGGCATTAGGCTTGTCACTACGCAAAACAACAGCATACAAGCCAGATTCTGTGACAAACCAAGTTGCTCCTTGACGGGGTAAGTCTAACTTACGTCGTTCATCTTCGTCCAATCTATCTGCGACATTGCGACTGTTAGAAAGCTCTAATGCTTTGCAAATGTCAATAAGACAAAACAATGGCTCACCATCAATCAAAACAGTTCTTACTTCACCAAATTCATTGTTGCTAAATACTTCTAATTCGTTCATCTCTAATACCTCCCGGAATGATTTGTGAAAGAGTAGAAGAGCATAAAAATAAGCCCACTACCCCTGTTACTGTTGGAGTAGCGAACTTCCAATCTCTTTTTGGTCTGTCTTTATTCCGGGTCTTGGTTGCAATCTAGGCTGTTTAATCAGCTTTCACTCACCGGACGTGGTGCAAGACTTCCTAACTGACACATATTATATCATGACGAACGTAGGTTCGCAACAAAAAATAAGAGCACCCTTTCGGATGCCCTTAAAATCAATTATCTTGATGCTCGGATAAGTCGTAAATAACTTCGTCTGTGTCTTGGTCTACAATCAACACATTGAAATCTCTGTCTTCAGGTGGAACCAAATTGTATGCTTGAATGGAATCACTTAGTACTCCGCATATGATTGCCACTCCAAAAGGAATAAAAGGATTGCCAACTTCATATTCTTCCTTGTTTGCGTAAAATGTAAACTCTGAAAAATCATCATTGTAGTCTACTGATTTAAGTGAAGCATATTGTTCATCAGAAAAAATTTCTTGAAACGTAGCGTTAAGATTATCTTTACTCAATATCTCATCTAGTGTAGCTTGTCTCTTTGATTCCTTAATTGTCAGTGTATAGTGGTCATCGTCATATACCTCAACCACAGCATCAGGATTATCTTCTTTATAATCTGCCACGTATTGTTCGATTCCTACATTGTTGAAATCATAAGCAGACAAGATAATATCAACATCCTTGTCAAAAAGCTGTGGTGCTTCTGATTCTTCTACTGGTGATACATTTGGTGTTTCTTGTGGCTTTTGCGTAAGGTCTACAGTGTTCGTCTGTGACCCACAACCGCAGACAAGAAGTGATAAGGACAGTAGTAACGGAATAATTCGTTTCATAAGCATTTCCCCCTCTAGGTTTTATTAAAAATCTCATTTTTTGAGACTTTTTTCGTAAAAAATTTTAATGTGTTTCTTTTGATACCCCGGTGGGTCTGCATTTTCATCCGAAAATCTCGTTTTCAGAATTTTTTGAAAGAAATTTTTTTCGTCAAAATATAATGCAAAAATTTTTAATCCCCCCCCGGGGTAGCATTTTTCAAGCTGAAAAATCCGTTTTCAGAGTTTTTTAAAATGAAATTTTTTCGTCAAAATATAATGCAAAAAAATTCGTTCATGCGGTGCATCCGGTCACCGTGTAGCAGCTTTCGCAAGGTCTCCGACTGCAGAAAGCATGGAATCATAGGAAGACCGCAACAGCTCCGCAGATTCCGGAGACAAACCACCGGCGGCAGTTTCAACCCTTATGACGGTTTTCAGCCGTTCCCCGGCATCCGATACGCTCTCCATAATGTCATATACATGACCGATTCCCACGTTTCGCATTTTGTAAAATCCTCCTTGCAATATTTGATTGTACACCAAGACAGCGCAAGCCGTCAATAATCCGGTAGAATGGCAGAGTATACCCATATAACTAAAACATTGTTTCCCAGATCGCACGCACGGCAAAAAAAGCGAATAAACGCCCTATTTGCTTTCGCAGTCTTTTATAACTTTGCATATTGCATTGATGTTGATTCAAGTAGTTTTTCGCACTTAAGCATAGTTTTTCCACCTTTCTATTATTTTTTGCGCATGATCCACACAATTAAAAAATTTGCTTATCTTCCAATAAGTTTAAAAAAGATTCTGAATCAATGTTTTTTTCTGAATATTTACATATACAT
>ERZ1034873.373-NODE-373-length-26144-cov-6.644869_pt1 | contig 26144 bp, 26 predicted proteins | sample MGYA00520689_ERZ1034873 | MGnify/ENA primary metagenome ERZ1034873 (study PRJEB33766, sample SAMN09781722) | gut metagenome | biome: gut microbiome | host: Homo sapiens | place: Madagascar | study: EMG produced TPA metagenomics assembly of the PRJNA485056 data set...
TTCGTAATGTTTTAATTAGTTATAACCAACTTTTATTAGTATAGATTGCTCTCTGCATCAATCCCCACAGACATTTTCTGTGGGGGCATCATTTGATTATGGGCAGTTCTAAACAACGTTAATCTTACATTTTTCGACTTCTAAGAATAATGTTATAAAAATGCGTATGATCTTCTTTGTTAATCAGAAGTACTATATTTCGTATTCCATGTTCCGCTTGACATACAGTCATCGTATATTGCCGAGGTTCTCGATCAAGAATTTCATATAGATATCTCAACCCTACAGCACTTACTGCTTCGCATAGCGTTTCTTGCATATTGTATTGTTTTAGAAGTTCATTAATTGTAGATGTTTAATAATCCCTCTGCAGTCTTTTACTCCAAGTTTACGCTTGATGCGGAAGAGCTGCACCTTGATAGTATTAAGATTCTTGCCTAATTCTTTTGCTATTTCTTTGCACGTATACCCGTCGACGTATAGCTTAGCAGCTCTTGCCTCTTCAGGCGATAGGTTGACCACACTTTTAGGTTTACAAATTACATTTTCGTCGGGACAAAAACCTCCGCGTAGAGGGCATTTTACTTCTTCAAAGTGTAGCTTTCTACCTTCAATATCTGCAGTAAGCAAATCATGCTCACCAAAGTTGCAGCGTACAAAACGTTCAAGCATCTTGAAGATTCGGTCGTTCATAGTCCCTTTATTCTTGCTTGCCTGGTATAATTCTGTCAGACGAGCGTAACAAACAGGGAAACGCTCTTCTATAATGGAGAGTAGGGGATGAATCTCTGTGCTGAACTTGGTTAATTTTCGTTCATCACCTCCATTTACACTATAATACACCTTGCCATTGGGTGAGGTGTGGAATTCTATATCTTCCATAAGCCTTCTTCTATTACCTCTTGGATCGTGACTTCCTCGAGCTTGTTTAATTTGCTATTTGGCTTTTTTGCCAGTTTTCTGCTAATAGTGTTTGCCTTCATACCGTATCTTGTTGATAAATATAAAAGGAACTGGCTTTTCTCTTTTTTAGAGAGATTCTGATAATAAACCATAGGGTTTACATTTTCGGATTTTCCCATTTTTCTCTTGTTTACGTCAAATGTTATTGTTAACTTTGCGACAAAGATAAACATAAATAACCAAATAATCCTACTTTATTAGGAGAAAACTTTCCTAACAAAGAAGGATTTAACCTTTATTAAATATGCGTTACGAAAACAACATTATTAAAAGCGCGAGGGTTAAAGAACTTCTGCTTAAGACAGGAATGAGCATTACTGATTTCAGTAAAAGCTTGTGGGGAGCAAAGAGTCATAATAGTTTGAGCTATTTCGATGCCAGGCCAGACGTTAAGGTTTCAACATTGGTTAGGATGGCAGAAATCTTAGATTGCTCGATAGAAGATATCCTTATTAAGAAGGACGATAGCTCGGACGCTCCGACAGTAAACGGATATCACAACATCATTAATGATAACTATGTAAATACAGATGTTACTACATTGAGGGCTGAAATAAAAGCACTAAAAATGGTCATCGAAGAGAAGAATCAGCGTATTGAAGACTTAAAAAATACTAATGAAGCTCTCGATAAAAGACTTGATATGGTGCTCCAGCTTGGACAAGCGAGAGACGGAAAATAATTAATAACCTGTGATGAAGTCAAACAATGCTATTTCTAAAAATTGGCAAAGTTGGGAAATTTATACATTTTCTCCCAATCCTGCCTCCGCAACTACAATTGGTCGAACTTCTCTTAAATAGAGGAGTTCGACCTTTAATCTTTTCAAGGCGTTGCGGATAGTGGGACGGTATTCGGACGCTATATTATTAATAGCATTGGTTGTCTTCGGACAAACAATGTAAAAAAATGTTTCCAACACCTAAAAAACTCTTATCGTCAAAAGATATAATAGGATATACTCTTCCAAGGTTGCATACTGGTAAGGATTGGTATGTAGATTTTTATGTTTATGATCCTACTATTGACGGACTCAAGCGAAAAAAGTATATGCTTAATAAATATGCTAAGAATGAGCGAAAGAATATAGCATCAGTTCTCATCACTAACCTTACGCAATTGCTTATATCTGGCTGGAATCCTTTTCTTAATACAGACAAGTCAAGGAGTTATACTACTTGGGATGTCGTTATTAAACGCTATACCGATTATACTAAAATTGCAGAGAAGAAAGGAATGCTCAAATCTAAGACGGCAGTCGACTATCGTAGTCGGTTGTCGGTATTATTGTCCTATATAGAGGAGGCAAAAATCTCAATAAAGTATGTTTATCAGTTTGACAAAACTTTTGTCGTTGATTTTCTCGATTATATAGTCTTCGATAAGGAGCGTTCACCAAAGACTCGTAACAATTACCGCACCTGGTTATCAACTTTTGCGACTTGGCTTGTAGATAGACAATATATTAAGGAGAATTGTGTTGAGAGCATATCAATGATGAAGGAGGGTGAAAAGTTTCGTGATGCCATTAAGATCGAAGACTTGCGAAAGCTCAAGGAGTACGCTTTAGACAAATGCCCATGGTTCTATCTTGCATGCATGATGGAATACTATACTTTTATTCGTCCAGAAGAGCTGCGTCATATTAAAATTGGCAATATCTCTATCAAGTATCAGACAATTACTATACCTGCAGATGTATCAAAGAACAGGAAAGAGCAGGCGGTTGCTCTTAATGATACGATATTAAAGTTGATGATAGATCAAGGTATATTCAATAATCCTTCCTCTGATTATCTGTTTGGCAAAGATGTTAGACCAGGTAAAGAACAAATTGCTATTAATCGATTCAGACAAGAATGGGCACGAGTAAGGAAAGTGCTTGGCTTCCCTAACTCATACCAATTCTACAGTCTTAAGGATTCTGGCATTCGAGATTTGGCTAATGCAGAAGGTATTGTTGTTGCACGAGACCAAGCTCGACATTCGGACATTTCTGTCACCAACAAATATCTCAAATCAGAAAAGGTTGCTCACGAAGAAACTAAGCATTTCCGAGGTGAACTATAAAACCTCGTAGAAATAACCCTTTTTCATATTACTAATTTTTCCTTGCCGAATATAGACCTCTATCTTTGCACATACATATTTCTTATTACGAAGGAGATAGATCTTAGAAGGGTCTGGAATATCCTCTGTTATCAAATCATAGGTTATCAGATTATGCTTACCTATTTTAAGATTACCTGTTACTCTTGATATATTCGGTAGTGATAGAGATGCCTCTTCCGGTTCTTTATAGAACATTTCGTACATACCAGACGCTGTGTAGGTCTTAGGAATTCTTTGCCTAACGTCTTCTCCATCGTGTACTTTGTCATTATAAGATGTACTACCATTTGTGCTGAGACTCCATAAATATGGGCTTTGAAACATAATTGGCATCGATATATCTTCCTCCTCCGTGGTGGTCGTATCTTCTACCATTCCTTGCATAGCATCTTGAACGGTTGTGTAATATTCTCCTTCGTCATCGACCTCCATATTATCAAGCGATGCTTGTTTCTCGTTTGGAACCGATGGAACATACACCCATTTGTTTACTTGTTTGTCTTCTTTGTACCAAAAGCCCTTAGTATTATTTTTTCTCCTCTTTACCATTGCTACAGGACTAATCTTCAGACTTACATAGTCGTCACTTTCCGTATCTCTTATAAGAGGATTGAAAAATCCACAGCGTATTAAACCTTTGTATAATCTTTCACTATTAGGATCATCCCACCAGGCAGGCTCCTTTCCTGATATATAATATTTATTGTCAACTTTGAATATTTGCGTACTTTGTTCACGTTGTTTCATATTATAATACGCTTCTTCAAGTTCCTTGTAAGTATTATATTCCTTTGTTTCAAATTTTTTTTGTACTGATTGTGAGATATAATCTCTCCAATCATGGTTTACTGATGAATCGAAGTCGTATTCTATGTTCGAGGTAGCCAAGTTAGATAAACCATCTTCGTCATACTCACAAGTATATTCGTCAGAGCATTCGTAGCTCACAATATCATTTGTGCCAAGTTCGTTTGTTGAGAGTATCTGCACAGTCTTCTCAAACTCATCAAAAACAATAGACGCATTGAATAGTTTTCTCACCTCCTCCAGAAAAGTATATACCTTCCAATGTGGTAGAGCGTCTTTTATGTTTACCGTGTTCATTGCATTTGCTATGAGTATGCTATTCCATGGTTCTACGTCGAAGTCGTTACGTATAAGCTTATAACCTTCATACTCCATAACCTTTTTGATGACATACATCAGAAAAGGTTGAACAGCGAGATTATACATGACTAATCTATCACCAGATGGCCAGTGCATACCATCAACTCGAAATTTATCTATTTTAACCCATACAACAGCATTATTTAAGGTATCCTCATTATGCTCATCATTAATAGGGTTGAAGGCTGCGACACCTGGTTGACCAACGAAATTGTAATCAGTAAAGTCGACCATCAATGGCTCGCCTGCATGATACAGAGGCCAGGTGCCATTGAAGTTAATTCTTGATATACTTGCATAGCCTTCTCTATCGAGACCTTTTGTTACGACAACTCTCGGATAGTCAATTTCGTCGATATAATGCGATTCAAACTTAGCATTATATTTAATGCGAGACTTGCCACCAACGAGCTGTAGCTTCACAGTCTCGTCGGTGATGCTTGTTACAGTAGCTTTGCCACTCATAACAAGGATATTGTCAACATATAGCTTACAATCTTCGTAGTCTGGCAATGTCTTCTTAACGTCCATACGCTGCACATTACCAAACAATACTTGATTCTCGTGTATTGACATCGGGAATGAAATGTCATAGGTGTACGAGCCTGAATCTCTGATATATTGATTCTCGAATGTAACCTTAATCTCTTCTGATGATGATGGCACACCTACTTTGCCATCGATTGTACATACTATCATACTATTTATTGCTTTGTAAACGTTGATAATGTTTCCATTCTCTATCCAATTCTGCCATCGACAACTTTGCATGAACACCTGCAGCAAGCAAATCTCGCAAGTTATCGATAACTTCATTTGTATCATTAATGGTACTCTTTAGATCCTCGTTGTTAGTCTGTACAGTAACCGAGGGAGCTGATACCACCGTTGCTCCACCTTGACCTATAGAGCGAGAAATATCAGCTGCAGTAAGTGTGCTAACAGTATTATTGCGCTGCGCCTGGTCTATAAGTTGTAGAGCAGGAAGGATAGAAGGATTGTTAACTGCATTATGGTTAGCTACAAATTCGCCTTCGTGCACAACTCCAGCTTCTCTTCTATAGCGTTTACCAGACGTAAAACCACCCTCATAGTAACCTGCCTCTTGGGCCTGCTGTTGCTTTTTGATTGTTGCTATCTGTATAGCACCTGCAGCTGCAGCAATACCTGCTGCTACTGGCGCAAGTATTAAGTTGGCAGGATATGGCACACCCTGCATAGCAGAACTATATGCCGCGAGGGCTGATAGCGCAGTCTGAGCAATAGCTTGAGCAATCTGCATTGCTACCTGTTTACGAGCATATTTGCTCTTGATCTTTGCAACTTCCTTCTCTTTCTTCTCTTCGAGCTTCTTGGTCTTGGCTGTATTGTTACCAGCTGCATTTATGAGCTTCTCATACTTCTTCTCGGTTACGGTAACCTCGTAGTCAGATTGAGCAGCATAATACGACGACATTCCACTAAGCAGAGGAGAGACGGTATCCATTGCAGCCTGCATCTTAGTAACAAGATTATTACACATATTTGCAGTCGCTTCCGACATGGCAGCCATAGCCTCTTGATGACTGATAACACCCTCTGTTTCCATGCTCTTAATATTATCAAGAGTAGACTTGTATATATCAATATCTGAGGTCAGTAAGTTACCTACATTGAGACCGTTAGGATGCTTGTCGCTATAATCTGCCTGTGCATTATTTGAAGCAGTATTATATGCAGATTGAACATTCTGCTTAAATTGCTCCCCTGCAGAGTTCTTAAGATTTTCAGAAGATTCAAGTTCTGCATAATGAAGTCGAATCTTCTTTTTCATCTCTTCATACTCTTCTTCCTTCAATAGCTTTTTAGAGTGTAATGACTCAAGACCTTTGAGAGCAATATCTTCTTGCTCCTTAATGTCTTTACGCCCCCACTCTGCACGATATTGAGCCAGGAGATCGTTATATCGTTGTTCTCGTGTCAGTTCTTGCTCTTTCTGTCGTTGCTTAATTTCTGTATCAATGTCGAGCCACTCCTGCGAATCCTTCTTATATAGGCTTTGACGAGATTTGAGCATATTAATATCATTCTGATACATAGCTTCATTTAGCGCATCTTCATTATGATATAGCTCTTCTTTTAGCGCATTTTCACCTTTAAACAACTCCTCTTGAGCACCTTTTTTCTCGTATGCCATTTGCAAGTCTATAGCTATATTGGCATGCTTGCGTTGTATTTCTTCGTTATCCATCTTAAGCATATCTTGCTGATATTGCTTTTCGAGCTCTGTCTTCTTCTTGGATAATGCCTGTGCCTCGTCAGAGTCTTTGCCGTAGAGCTCTATTTGGGCATCTATACCCTTGCTCTTGATCTCATACTGCTGCTGCATGAAGTCACGGTATGCGAGATTCTCATCTGTATAGCGGCGGTAATTTTCTACAAGTTCTGCATCTGTGATAGCTTGTTGGGCCTTGATGGCAGCCTGCAAGTCTTTTTTTGCCTGTGCCTCCTTACGTTTATGCTCAGCCTCTGCTTTTCGTGTAGCAATAGCAGCTTTACGTTCTTCTTGCTCTCGCTTCTTTCTCTCAGCTTCCGATTCGTACTCTTCGCTATTGTTAGAAGTAGATTGGTCCCCCTGGCTTCCAAGATCTTTGTTTGCCTTTCGAACATTCTTTAAATTCTCGGCTTCCTGCTTCTGTACCTCTCGATATTTTTCAAGATATACATTTTGCATCCTTGACAAGTCATTTAGTTCGGCTTGATGGTTTCTGTTATATTGTTGTGCAATATTAAGACCATAACCTTCACGTTCAATATATGTTTCTTCATTCCAGCCTTCTTTGAAACCTTTTAACCCTCTATTGAATTGCCAATTGCCAACGCCTTGTGATACCGCATTGTATCCTTTCTCCGCATAGTGAGCAATGTTATTGGCTAAAGCTTGAAATTGAGAAGTGAATGTATGCGACATTTTTCCCCACCAATCATTAAGGTATTCTTCGTTCACATTCTGCTTTTCTCTTTCAAGTTCTTCTACCTTGGATAGGTATACGCGAGCTTTAGCTTGTGCCAGTATAGAATCCGTAAGGTTATCAACAGCCTTACGAGCATTATTTGAGTATATATTCTCGAGATTAAGATTATCGAGATATCCAGGATATTTCTCTTGCAGCTTTTTGATAGCTTCTTTTCTAACTTCGTCAGAAGATGATTTGTCCTGTGCCAATTTCACAAGTGATGACAATTCTGCTACTTCTGAGCGGCAGTCTGCTGCAGCTTCTTCATTAGCTTCATTCAATTCTCTTTGCGCCTTTGTCGCCTTATCAGCTTTCGACGTAAAAGCAACAAGAGTTGCTGTTACTGCTACCATTGTAGCCAAAATTGCAGAATACGGATTGGCAAGTATAGCCTTATTCCATAGTTGCTGAGCAGCTGTAGCTAGAGTTATCTGTCTAGTACCAACTTTCACGGCTATATTATATGCTTCTTGAGCTGATGCTGCAAACGCTGTACGTACAGCTTTTAGTTTATCTGCTGCAGCACTCGCCATCTTGGCTGCTGTTGCAGCTTTCTCAGCAATAGCTTCTGCCTTGACGACCAAAGTGTAGGCTGCGATACCAGCTGCAAGTACTACTATTACCCTCCAATATTTCAGAGTGAATGATGTGGCAACTGACAATAACTTGATGGCGAGTCCTCCAGTACTGATGCTGTATTTAACTACAGGCAGCAACTTCTCGCCTAATTCGATAGCCAATTCATGGAAACGATTCTTAGCTTTTTCAATATCACCTTGTATAGTCGTGTTCTGAACGTCGAACTCTTCAATAACAGATGTTGCTTCTTTATATGCGTTTGTGGCAATCTCTTGCCGAGAGCGTACATCATCTATCTTATCAGCCATAGTAGAGAGGACCGCGACAGCACGTGTGCCATCAAGTCCCATATCACCAAACATCTTGCCGAGTTGGTCGAAGCCTCCCTTAGACTTCAGATTATCCATGAGAGTTAATACTGCAGTATTTATATCTGTCTTGACGAGATTAGAGAATGTTTTGAGGTCAACGCCTGCCATCTTAGCGAATGTCTTAGTGTCGGTCGACATCTTAGTAAGAAGCTGAGAGAAAGCCGTCGAAGCCATTTCATCTTTCTGCATATTCTCGTCCATCACAGCACCAAAGCCCATTATTTGAGCTTGTGTCAAACCAACCTGTTTACCCACACCTGCCACACGAGCGGTAAACTCTACTAGATATCCTGCAGATGCAGATGAGTTCTGAGCAAGCTCATTAATGGCAGAGCCTGTAGCGAGCATAGCACCACGCAAACCAAGCCTGTCATCTTCACCGAAAGCCATAGCTAATTTACCTACCTTATCGATGGCATCATCTCCAAGGTCATCACCAAGAGCTACGCTAATCTTATCGGCAGCATCGACAAACTCCTCAATAGAATCTTTTGAAGTAATGCCCAGGCGACCTGCAGACTCAGCAAGCTCATTAAGGTGTTTACGTGGTGTACGTGTATCAATCTTCTTGAAGTCCTCGTTCATCTCCATCACCTCTTCCATTGACTGACCTGTATACTTTCGTACATTGTTCATCTCCTGGTCCATCTCTGTATAGGCATCCACGCATTGACGCACATTGGCTGACAAACCAGAGAACGCTGCAATAGTCTGAGTTATTGCACCCCAGTTCTTATTGAGAAAGTTGGCTGTTTTACCGAAGAGGGATTCTGACTTCTCTTGTTCTCCATTAATAGCAGCTATCTGTGCTTTCAATTTCTTGGCATGGTCCGTCAGATATTCGAATGCTGCAGTACCTTGCTTCTGATCAGCGAGTCGTTCGTTTACAATCTTGAGAGAATACTGAAGGTCACGTAGTGACGAGCCACTTATATTCTTAAGAGTCTCGTTAATAAGTTTATTCTCTCGCTCAAGGTCTTGCGATGATTTGCAAGCAGCCTTTATTTCCTCGTCATATTTATCGATTGTAAGGTTCGCCTCCTTCTGAGAAGCGCTAAGTTGCTTAATACGACTTCTAATCTTAGAGATATTTTCTGCAGTCTCATGATATGCGGTACTATCTGGTTTGATATCTCCAAGCTTTTGCTGCAGCAATGTAGCTGCAGCTGTCAGTTCGTTAAGAGATGCGCCATTGATATTGCCTAAAACATTCTTGAGATTATCAGCAGCCTGGTCGAGTTCTTGCATCTCCTTCTTGGACTGTATAGACGAAGCCTTTAATTCTTCCATACGGTCTTTGCATTCTTGGAGTCTTTGATTGAGTCCATTATACTCTTCCTGTGTTGTCACCTGCTTCATAGCACGACGCACCTCTCGAGCAGCCCTCTCGATATCACCAAGTGAAGCTTTTTCAAGATTGTTTATAGTTTCAATGGTTTTGGAAACGTTATTTCCATAAGCTTTGATACTGGCTTCTGCTGCTTTAATCTGTTTATCAAACTTATTGATATCTTTAACCGAAGCTCCAGGATCACGAAGAGCTTCAGCTTTTTTCTTTTTCAATTCGTCAAGGCTCTTTTTCAGAGCTGACATCTCATTTTTCGCCTCTTGAGCGTTGAGGTGAATAATAGTTTCGAAAGTCTGGGTTGTTGCCATATAGAAAGTGCTACATTTGGTTTATAAGACCAAATGTAGCACTTATGTTTATATAGAGAAAATACAAAATTAAGGTCTGCACCTCATATAGTTAGTAAAATCACTTCCCATGGATATATATAAATTGCTTTTTTTATGGAATTGTTCTATGCCGGCACAATATTCTGGAGACTCTTTTGTATATTTTATGCTTGCATCGTATCCTTCGCACATCTTCACCCGTACACTCTCGCGCTCCTCTAAATATGCTTTCTTAAAGTCTTCGCGAACTTTTTTCAATTCTTCAGAGCCTGGAGTAAGAGTTTTCTCGTATTCAATTTGTCGCTTGCATCTTTGAGCAAAAGAGTTTTCATCCTCAGGTTTCTTGCTCTCATCTTTTGCTGTATCAACCTTAGGCTCACTCTTGATAACTGGCTGTGGCTTTTCTTTAGGCACACCGTAAGTGTTAGCTATCTTGTTTACCTTTTCACCTACAGTTTGCAAGCCTTGAAACAAGATAAGCATTACGAAGAACACCGCTGACAAAAGAAGGTAAGTATCCATATTCTTGATGTTTTAATTATTATATCGCAAATATAAACCTTTTTCTTTATATTGCCAAGTTTTCTTGCTTTTTTATTCCACTTTCACATACTTCAGATATTTAATTGTAGCACGAGGGTTAAAATTCACAAGCTTCACATTATAGCCTTTCGTTCCCCAACGCCAGAAGAGAAATCTATGTTTATAGTCACGCACCACGAACATTGCTATAGAGTCGCGCATATCATATCTTAGCATGGAATCTTTTAGAGATAAGTGTATGTCTGTCCACTGGTCATGATATATGTAGTCATTATCTTTAGGTGCTGCTCTCAACTTTATGCTGTCTCGTGTCGATATCTCCGTCTGAAGCTGTGAGGTTATTGCTGCAGGTTTTACATCTAAGTCTTTTAGCAGAGCTTTATCTGCAACCTTCTTATATTCCTCTTTCGTTACTACAAGAGCAGGTGCTGATGCTACAGGAACCGTATCGTGAATGGTGTCATAAACAACACTCGGATAGATATTCCATGAGTTCAATATCTCTATCTGAGATTGTAAATGTTCAATTTTTCTTCTGTATTGCTCTCTCTTAACGAGCAAGGTCATAATGAAGATTATTACGACTGCAATGACTATCAGTATTGCAGGCATAAGAAAATCTTTCTTTTTCATTTTATGTGGATTATGTTGTTAACATGCTTACCTGGTATAGAGATATGTACCCACGAGTAGTTATACTCATCGATACATTGTCCTACGCTGATTTCGCCTTGACGAATAAGAGATACTGCTGTCTCAAATAGGGCCTTATTGTCTTCCTTCGTACTACCCATGGCGTGGATATCTGCAGCTTGCCCTAATAGATGTTGTGAAGTTTTTGAACCACCAACAGCTTTATTGAGCTCCTGGCAGCGATATCCTGAGCTTACGATGATTGGTTTGTCGAATGCTATGCGCAATGGCTCCAAGACTGTCTCTGCCAGTAGCTTCAAGTTTGCAAGGTCTGACTTAGATGGAGTGTTGTCAATAGCTCTGTTGCGAGCTGTTACTGAACGAGTGAGCTCCTCGAGAGTAAAGTGCTGTGATAATTGCATGATGTATTATGTTTAGTTGGTTTGTCGTTCTGCAATATTGAGGTATTCTGCCAGTCCTGGTATGCGCTCGATGAATTTGAATCGAAGTATATAATACAGGAAGGACACGATTTGCCATGGTGTAGTACCAGGCTTAAATATCTTCTTCAGGTTCTTCAGTATATTGAGAGCATAGAAGTAGAGAACCACGTATGTAACGAAGCTCACACATTGCAGAGCTCCTTCGTACTGATGCTTCATCTGACCAACAGTATATATGGCACAGCACAGTATGAAGAACACAGTAGCTTCCGCTCCACATCTCAAAGCCTTCTTCAGACTAAAGTCTTCATGATTAGCTATCATGCCAGACAGGTAGCCAAAAAGAAAGTTAAGAAAGAATACTATCATTAGCGATGTCAGCTCTTCCTCGATAGGCTTGAGGAAGGCTATAACTGCGATGGCGATGCCTACGCATAGTGAACGGATATTTTCTATCATAGTTGGATTTATTGTTGTTATATAGGCAAAGATAGCAATGTGATTACCAGGATAAAAATACGGATTATTAAAAAAAACAAATGGCAAGGAAACAGTTGTTTCCTGCCATTTGTCTATTGCAACTTGTATCTTTAATTGTTCGTATATTATATCTGGATAACTGTCTAAATACTATGTTATTTCTTCGAGAAGTCCTAACTCCACCATTTTTTTAATATTTAATAGATATTGTTTGAATTCCAATTCCTCACTTGTTAGGTCTGCCGCACTAATTATAATACCGTAAGGACCATAAACCTTAATGCCTGCAAATTTATCTTCACTCCATATTCCTATCGCAGCAGACGGAACAGATGAATCACCTATAGGATAACTTAAAGAAATCCCACTATAACCACCACCAGAAAAGCCTTTATTTGTTATATTAAATTCTTCAGACGCAGAGTCTATAGTTGTAATTAACTTTGGTAATTCTGGGTCACTACTATTGTTGTCTTTGGCTCTAAAACTCAAAGCCGACACATTCTTTTTTGCAAATGTGGTAAAAACACTATCATCACTATTATCCTCTATTACTTTGGGAAGACTACCATCTGTTACCTCTATCCAATCTCCGAATTGAACCTCACTACCTCTCTTGAATATAATTCTTTTAAATATTCTACCAAGCTCTCCTTGTCTGCCATAAGCAGTTTGTTCTATAGTGGTGTAGCCATTGTTATCTGCTGTAGTCGATGCAAGAGTAAGCAACGTGTATGCGCCTGTAGAATCAGCAGGTCTACCAAGAGTACACCAAGGATATACGCCTGTCTGTAAGGCATTATTCATGTTACCCTCGGAATAGGTAGGTAAGTTGTTCTTGGCTGCGTTGATAGCAGCCTCCATGTTGGGCACTTTATTTATCTGAGCCTTATCCCATGGCGTGACCACACCCTGTGTGCCCCTGTAGGTAGAGTTCTCTGCCTTAGCGTCATTGAGTGGAATAACTTTGTATACAGGCTTTAAGTCCAACTTGCCAACCACGAATATGTCGCCTACGTTCGCACCCTCTGCGCCTACAAGACTTGTAATCGAAGAGTTTATATTGATGCGTGTTTCTGAGGATGGTAGCTTGCCACTGCTATCGGCTATAACGTAGAAGTTAAGGCTATTATTAGCCACCTTAGCATACTTAATACCTAAGCTCGCTACGCTTTCAGTAGTAAGATTAATAGAACCTGTCAATGGAATTGTTCCTTTGGCTGGTAGATATGCTGCATCTGCTTGTTCCTTGAACTTCCGAAGTCCTTCGTAATCTAAAAATTTCATCATAACTTAAACTACTTAAAAAGATTTTCTATATCTGTTGTTGTTATTTTCTCTGATGGCACTCCTTTGCTCTCTACATAGTTTTGTATTCCACTTAGGGCATCTGAACTGAGATTTGTGTATGTTACCGAGCCTGTAGCTAAAATTACAGAGAGGTCTATCCAGTCTCCGTATGTAGTTCCACCACTTTTTTGCGTATTTTTACGGATATACACTTTGCCAACAGCCGCCCCTGTTTCTCCTAAAGCTATTTGCGTAGATACAAATTGATTGTAAATGGCTGTTGTTGTTCTCAAAGTTTGTATGGTAAACGATTCTCCATTGATAGGAACATTTTTCGTTACAGATGGATATATGCCGCTACGTAAAGCGCTGTTTGCATCGTTGGCTGCAATACCGTTGAAAGACAATAATGATTTTGTATCATATTCTGTTACTTCCTTAATCTGTTGCACCCATTCCGAATATGTACCCTCGAAGCCTTGGCTTAGTGCTGCTTCGTATGCGGACTCTCCTCGGAAGTCGAATCCCTTGATTTGGAAACATTGCTTTCCGTTGCCTGTATCTCGGATGAGCAATATCACATCCTCGCTTTTCAATTTGTCTACGACTTCCAGTTGCGTGACATTTAAAACTTTCTCTTCTTCCATAATATTTGTTTTAATTTAATACACTTAATCAGAATAGCCTGTAAGGAATCCACCCCAGTAGGCATGTAGACTACTGCTCAAACTTGTCTCGTCGAGGATTTTTGTTCCGAATATAGCGTCTTCATACTCGCTACCAGACGAACCTGATACCTCCATCGGGAAGGCGTTACCACCATTAGAACGAAATCCATGGTCGCAAGTGTAACCATCCCATGAATAGAAACAGACCTCCTTTGTTAAAGGAACGAAGTCGCTACTATTGTCAACATACCATACCAACACCTGTTTCTCATTAACGTACTCTATAGCAGACGTTAGATGTAACGTTTGACCAGGCATTAATACAAGAGCACGACCTCTGCGACCATTACAGACAAACACACCACCCTCATAACCTGTTGCTGCATATCCTCCACCTCCTTCAGGAAGTATTGTTGGCACAAGAGTATCTATGCCATCTACAATCTTATAGTTCCCCTTATTCGCTATTCGAGGGTCGGCAAAAACGACAGAAGCATAGTTATGATATGTTTTCATCAATCCTCTATTATCAAAGTTTTTATAGCTCTCAAACAAGGAAGGTGTCGTCTGTGCCCATTTCGCCACATAAGAATTATATTTAGATGCAATTGTGAGCTTCACACCTGCTTTTTTTAGACCGTTAACAGTATATTCCTTGTCGTTATAATCCTTAATGGTATGCGTATCAAGCATAGGAAGGATTACACGAGAATGAGATACCGTTACAGACTTATGAGCTTTCATGTCGCATACAATAAACAAATCATTATTTGCACTCAGGTCTTCGTAATACTCTACCAAGATACCTCTCAGGAGTAAGTCTCCTGTGATGATAGTATTCTCAGCATCAAGAGTAATCTTACCCTTTTCTATGTCGATACCTGTGCGCTTCAATGCATCCTTGTTGGCTACATCTTCTGTCGCCTCAGTCCAAGGAGTGTTCATTAATCCTGCTTCGAGTTTCGGCTGGCATATCTGCAAAGTTCCTGCTCCGTTGCGCCCATATATCTGTATAGCGATAGCCTGATTGGTGACAGTAGTCTTAGGGCTAAAATGATACCACACCTTAGTCCATTCGGTAGGAATGTTGCCAAACTCGATATATCCAGATGTCGTACTATTGCCGTTAGCCGAAGTCCAAGTTGACACGCTGCCATTGCTACACTCTGCAAACTTGGCATTAGTGACGAGGTTTAGAGTGCACACTACATTGGTTTTGCTCGACAGGACTTTACTTCTGATGAAGAATGATAGCACATAGTCGGTGTTAGTTACTACGCTGACGTTATCAAACCTTACAAGCGTTGCAGACTTATTCTGTTGCACAGTCGCTTCGCTCAGACTACATCCATCTTTCGCATTGCCTATTAGCATTCCTACTTGTGTAAGATTGCCACCTGTATTAAGGTAGCGAGTGTTGTCAAGCATGTTGCCACCTTGATAGTTGTAATCCTCCTCCGAAAGAGTCCATCCGTTGTAAGAGTCCGACTGTTCAAGCATAGGTCGACAGATATAGCCGTCAATGAGAGTAGTCGAAGGCGGTCGGAAGAATAGTCGCACAGAGCAATATGAGTAGCCTCCCGAAGCCACGAAGGTAAACGACACAAGTTGCCATGTGTTTGCTGAGTTCAGAGTCACAACTTTGTCAAGAATTGTACCTGTTGCCGCTGTAGTAGTTTCAACATTACCTGTTATTGCCTTCTGTCCGAACACTTTGACGTATAGAGGAGCATTCGTATTAGAAACCTTCACCCAACACGAAATGGTGTATTTCTTACCTCCTACAATAGGAATATTATTAGTTTTTGCAGTATAGCCTTCCCATCGCAACGCAGGGAATGAGGTAGATGAAGTAAATGTATGAATGCAATTACTTCCCTCATATCCGCTAAGCCTCTCTACTGTAGCTTTGGAAGGTGTAGACAAAGCAAAACCTCCATTCCTTGCGAAGTCAGAGTTCACAAGCAAGTTTCGTCTGCTTACTGCTTGCTCCGTAAGACTAAGAGAAATTTCCCTTGCTGTCTGAGTAATCTTACTCTCGAATGTTGTAAGGTCTTGGTCGCTACGAATAGGAATTGCTGTCACCTGCTGGTCAAGACTATCTACATCATCTTGGAGATTATTAAGATTTGTATTCAGAGTGCCAACTTGGTTACTAACCTCGGTATATTTCTGCTCATACTTCTTTGTTGTCTGGATTACAGAGCTGTTGAACTTAGATACGTTGACTACGAACTGCACCTGCTGATAGTACATCACGCCATTGTAAGAGAACCGAATAGTAGCATATCCTGCGGTCTTGCTTATCTGAGTAGTAGCGCCATCGACTGTAATATCCTCTTTTGCCACCTTGTACACTTTAGCACGTAGGCAATTTCGTACTGAATTATAAGCAACCTCGCATTCACAGTTCTCCGTGCTATTGACAGCTACATTCTCAAGCTGACTTGAGATATTCTCTTTCTTGTGATATACGAAAATAGAAGCATATCTTACAGCTCCATCTACTACCAAGCCGTTATCTTCGGTGTCAAAGACCATAGGAATGTCCTTAACTACGATATTGATGGCATCCTCGCCGTCTTTGCCGTTTGCTCCTGGAGCTCCGTCTACACCTGGTAAGCCTTGGTCGCCTTTATCTCCCTTATCGCCTTTAGAGCCTGTATCACCCTTGATGTAAGTCCATTTATAATCGCGCCAATTATTAGAGTCTTTCTCATTAGCATCGACAAGCGTACCAACGTAAGGGTAAGCATCGCCATTAGGATTCGCAACCGTAAAGCCTGTGCCGTTAGCATCCTTCATCCATGCGGTATGGATGTAATATTGCGTTGCATTCTTACCATCTTCACCTTTTATTTTACCAACATTAGTATAGCCATTATGGTTGTTAGCATCCTCTGTGGTCGTGCCTGTGTAAATCCACAAAAAACCACCGATGATATAACCATCGCCTGCTGTTCCAGTTGAAGGAAGTTCAGAAATGCTACCAAGCGTGCCCTTGATAGTTACGCTCGTACCATCAGCTCCATCAGTACCGATATAGGTGCAACTGAAAGTGTCTGTCTTATCGCCTGTACTCCACGTTGTCGTTGTCTTAGTCCACAGAAATTTGCCCTCATACTTAGAAGGGTCAGGCATAACAGACTTCCACTCGCTATCGGCAGGTTTAGCTGAAGTTGCAGTAATGGCATACTGATATGTTGTAGACACAACGGTAGGAGTCTTGCCGTCCTTACCATCTATTCCGTCCTTACCATTCGTTCCGTTTATTCCGTCTTTACCTGCTGCTCCCTGTTCGCCCTTGACACCATCTGTAAGTACAGGCAGGTCGAGTGTTACCACTATATCTTCATGGTCTGCCTCCTTGATGGTAGATTTCAGCTTAACCGAAGTAATCTGATATAGATTGCCAATATCAGTCAAAGCCTTGTTAGGCAACAGCTTTGTATTGCTACTTCCATTCAAGAGAGTGTATTCGGCATATATCTGCGCATCGTCCAAAGTCTCAACCTTATTGCCTATGCGCTTGTGTAGCGTGAAGGTAATATCTGTAGGAGTCGTTGTCTGCGTAGACGGATGACGTGTGTAGTAAGTAACAGAAGGCACGATGTCGTACATAATCGTAATTGGGTCAACGATGTTGTCAGGTGTGCCTTGGAATAGCTGGAAGTTATCTGTATTGTGCATCACCTTCTCAGGAGAGATAATCGTAGTAATTATCTTCCATTGGAAAGGATTCACAATTTTGTTGCCGTTAGCATCCAAGCTGCCTGTATAATGAGGTGCACCCAATTTATGATACATAGTGATAGCAGGAGCGTTATCTGTAGCATTATCCTCTGTAGAGGTAGACAGCTTGATTACGTTGCCATACTTCTTCCATTGTATCTGGTCGCCCACCTGTACGATTACATCGAAAGGTGCTGGAGCATCAGGCTCGTCACCATCATAGCCATAGAATATTCTATCTGCTATCTTATTGCCGTTGTCGTCTACATCCTTGCCTTCTTGCTCGAGGAACAATGAAGCGAGAGTCTGCATACCTTCGTCTAAAGTTATATCGACCATCACGTCACCCCATACGAGCTTTCTACTCTGCTCGTCGCCAAGCGTCTTGTAAGAGAATGTAGGAATGGTAAGCAGGTTTCCTTGGAACTCCTTGACGTTGCTAAGAATGACATAATCGTAGAGCTTGCCATCTATCTTCTCCTGACCTACGCCTACAACCATACGCCAGTAGTATCTGTTAGCAAGTTTTTTATTCTCTCCTGCCTTGACATTAAAAGTCTGACAGAGAGCCATCATGCCCACGTGCCACCAGTTCATGGTCTTGGTTGTTCCGTCATCGGCAACCGCATAGCACTTATATGCAATTACCTTCTCTTTCGCTGCATCATAGATATAGCTAACCTTAGCTATCTGAGAGCCTGCATTACTAAAGATAGTCGTTCCACCCGAATAGCTCACCTTACGTATCTCTACGCTCGATGCAAACATCCTCGTTCTTGCTGTCAGATAGTCCACATAGAGATGACTCTTACCATCATCACCCATATACAGGTCGAAACCTTGCGCTCCGATGATAACTCTTTCCGAAGGTGTACTGTTCTTGTCGTGGATTCTGTCAACAATAACATCGCTCAGATTAGCATCGCCATTGCCATTCACATAGTTCTCACCATTATCACCAAATACTACTCCCTGAAGCAGAGTGAGCAAATATGGATCTACATCTTCTTTGTCTTTATGTATATATGGAGAATTATCAAATTTGTCTAATAATGCAAGGAATGCTGAACCAATACGATTAGCTGTATTGGCATTAGTTCCTCGTTCGTCGCGTATTTTAGTAAAAAGTTCACGAAGTGTTGAATTTGACATAATTAGGAAAAGATTAATTAATACAATTAAAACCTCCTTACCGTTCTATTGATAGTGTTTTTACCATTATCAAATAGCTGGCTAAGGAACGATGACACCAAACCATTATATGTGGTACCATAATATGAAGCTTCAAATTCGTTCAGGCGATGGATAGAGTATAGATACTTCTTCGAGAACCAGTCACGCTTCTGTCTGTGATGTGGATTTGTCTTCCAGTCCTTCAGAAACTTGAGGTCGCCACCGTTATCATGCTTATATCCATTGCCCACGCCTCGAGCCACATATATACCATACTCAAGGAAATGGTGCTCGATGGTGGTAACAGGACCAGGATGTACCACACCTTGTATCGAGCGAGCCAATGCTCCTGTATCGTTTACTGGTGGAGTGAATTGCATCATTCGCTCACGCCATATATCCACCATAAACTGCTGCCATCCATCCAACCATTTCTGATGTTCGGCATCAGTCATATTTGGTTTAAGTCCATTCCGATTCGTCATAGCATATATCGATTGGTTCCTCGTTCTGTATCATGAAGTATAGTCCTGTCACTCCGTTATATGAGTATCGAGGCAACTCGGATGAGTAGACATTATTCAGTTGCAGGAATGTCAGTCGGTCGTCGTCAAGTTCGTCTCGATCGTGAAGCAGGCGAGAGTGAAACTGCCTGAATATCTGCCTGCATAGGTTCAACTTCTCTTCTCTGTCTATCATATCGTCTATGCGATAATGAGCCAAGATGAATATCGTATATACATCTCTGCGGAAGTAGCCTACACCATTCGAGAAGGTCTGTTGCGAGGTGGTATCATCCACCATGATGAAGTTCTGCTGCTTCCTGAAGTTCTCCATCACTCCCTGTATAGAGTCTGGGCCAGAGCAGAGGCAAGTATAAAACTTATTGTCTTGTGCCAGTCGGCTCGACTTGGCAAGCTGTGTAAAATATTCGAGAGCTGGAAAAAGGTCTTTTGCCATGGTAATCTGAATTATATGTTATTTATTCAAGTCTGGATACTTGCGTCTGAAGTCTGCTGCCTCCTTGGCTTTAGCGTCGAGTTCTGTCAGCGCTCGCCAACAGTCCACACGTTTCACCTCGGCTTCCCTCGTCACGTCGCCATCTGTCAGAGCTCTAAGCTGCAGATTTATCGACTGCAGTACCGACAGTTCTGTCACGTCGTCGGCTGTAGCCTTGCGGAAGAAGTTCGGAAAGGCTCTCGACATAACTAACTTAATATTGGCAAACCACGCTATTGTTGCCAGACTTTCTTCTATTGTCAGACTCAGCTCGTCTGGACGAGAGAAGTCTGGCTTACGATATAGAAACGAGGCGAGCTTATCTATATGCTCCTGTTTCTTCGTCTCGTGGAATAGCTGATATTGCTGTTCCATACAGAGGTGTTCGCCAAAGCTGATGATGCGTTTATGTTCGGTATCTTCCTGCAGAAGCGGATGGACCGCCTGGAGTCCCTGGACAACATCCAACCTATTGCCCATATCCTCCGTCGAGTCCACCCAGCTCAACTGCTTAAGAAATGAATGAATTTGCCACGCCTCTATATAGAACACCTTCAGCTTCTCGCCCTCAGGCTTATAAGCACACTTCCAGCCATAGCGGTTTTTCTCTATCACGCTGATGCCTGTAAAGCGCACAAACATATAAGTCTTAACTACCGTCATATCTGCAAAGGTTGCCATGAGGTAGAACACGTAGTGCAACTGTTCTTGAGTCAGTTCGCGCCACGACTGAGGAGCCTTTAATTCTATATTGATAGTCTTAGCCATTGAATACGAATGCTGATGAATCTTTAGTATTTTTGAAGTGCTCGATATGCGCAGCATCATAGGCAGCTGTCTCTGGATATATAGAGTATATCTCAGGGTTTTGCTCCACCTCGCGCTCTATACGTCGATAGAGTGGGGTAGAGATGGCTGCTTTTCCGCTTGTGTTCCATTGGTCGGTAAAGTCGCATATCAGCTGCAGTATTCCTGCATACGGTGTCAGCCTGTCATGGTCATCGCATCGCCATGCGTCGAGGATATCATCCATCTGCTCGTCCGATATTCTCAAGCGTAGCGTTTCGTCTGCATCGATGATGGCTCGCTGCATAGCCTGCCAGTCTTGATACGACCGTGCCTTGGTTACCATGGGCGAAAAGAAGAAATAATTCTCAGTATAGATGTAGCGGATATAGTTCTTTGCCTGCATCGTCTTGCCCCATTCTTTAGATCGTAGCAAATCCACGGTCATAGCTCTTGCCCTGCATAGTGCTGTGCGCAGCTGTCCCTCGAGCGCATCCACCCTCTGCTTCGATGCAGGCGATATGGTGTCGTTTGATACGATGCCAAAACCAGTAGGTGTCAACACCAGGTCCAACTGTCTGAATACCGAGAGAAAACCATCCACACACACCATGATTTTATAATACTGCAGCAGTCTGCCATTCTCTCCTTCTTCAGCTATCCGCTTCAAGCCTGTTTCGCCAAGCAGATTGCTTGAGTAATTATCGTTAGCGATGTCTATTGCAGGCATCACACTCTCAAACACCTCGCTATGAGCTGAGCAACCTACTGGCAGCGCTTGCTCGAAGTCTTCTTTAGATATTGTTATCGTTGTCATTGCTATTGCTATTAGAATTAGTAACCTTCTTGGCATCTTTGTTCTCATCGAGAGTGGTGAGCTGTATCATTGGCACATCTACCGTCACCTTGTCGCTCCATCCGTTGTAGTGGAGTATCAGGTGGTATGGTTTAGTCAGTATGTCGTGGCATGGCTTCTCTATAGCCTGCTTCAGCGTAAAGAGTTCGCGCTTGTCGCTACCTGAATTGTTCATCTGACTCTTGCCTGGTGTGGCTCCCACCAGGTTAGGATGAATGCCGAAGGCGAAACAGAGAGCATTCGAAGCTTCGCTCATATCGTCGCTCCAGTTGCCACCTTCCTTCTTGTTGGCATCATTGAGTGGCACTATGCGCACCATTCTGTTCTCCTTGCCGTTTGGGTCTACATAGTATCCGCTAATCATAGCCTTACCTGCGTTCTCGATACCTGTCACGAAGTCGATGATGTTCTGCTTCTCTTCCTCCTTGCGCTTTTTGCGTAGTGGCTCGTCTGATATTCCTTCGTTGTCGCAAACGTTGTCCCAATACTCTTCGTGCACTTCTATCTGTACTCGTGGAGCCGAAGTATTCTTAATCATATATCGTTTGCCGATACCGATTAATCGATAGATATCGAACCAGGCATCGCGGAATATCGAAGAGTAATATGGCACAGGATACATCTGGCAGCCTGGTGTTGCCATACGGCTCAATATAGCAAACTTGCGCTCCTTGGTAGGCTTATTCTTGAGTCCTGTCTCAGGATTAGGCATTTTGCCCATTCGTACCATCAGGTCGCCAAGCGGATTGAAATAGTCGAGCAATGGTATCACCTCAATCTTGCTCTCATCAAAGAAGCCGAGGCGCCAGTCGCCATAGAACACATGTTCCGACTTGCCTGAAGCTGTAGAACCTGCATATTCAAATCTGCAGTATGAGGCATCCTTGTTTCTTACCGTCACTATCTTTGTGCCGTCCTTCGACAGGATGATAACTGTTACCGAGAAGAAGAAGAACTTGAAGTCGGTAACCTGCTCGAGGAACACCTCCTGTAGCGAGTTGTATAGACAGAAGTCGCGAATCTCTTTGTCGCTTACGTCTTTTTTCGTCTCTCTATCCACGAAGCGCACTCCCTGGCCATAGCACGACACGATGTTGAACTGCTGACATTGTGCCGTCACCATGTTCTCCATCAGCTTCTTCCTTACGCTGTATGGCAGTTGGTCGTTTCTGCCCCATTGCACATACTTATACTCTCGCTTCTTTACCACTATCTGTCTCACGCTCGATACTCCTGGCTGATCGTCGTCGTCGAAAACATCCATAGAGTCGCCACCATATTCTGAAGCTACAGAGTTGCCTTCCGACGACGAGCCTATTCCTGTAGGCACAATTCTATATTTGCGATAGCCGTCAGCATCTGCATGTTGTGATGTGGGCTGCAGGGTATTTTTGTTTTTGCTCATAAGTATATTTTTTGATTGTTTATCTGTATGATGAATATCTGGGGAATAGTACGCAGCTCTCGGTTCTTAGGATTTCTCAAGCGTATAAAACCTTGTCGCCATGCCACATGGTGCACAAGCCAGCCCTTGTAATGGACAATGGCGCCTGTTTCGCCCTTGTAAGCGTATACGTCTACAAGCGCTCGATGCTGATATGCTAGGTCTATCTGGCGCAGCATCTCGGTGAAATGGATAGCTTTCATTCAAAGGTATTGTCAAAAGTGTTGTCGAATATTCTGCCTGCACGTTCCATATTCAGCACGTTGTGATTGCGCTGAGCATACTGGTATGAGAAGCTGAATCGAGGCAGCGATGTTGGCTTGTTGTCGTATTCCGACTTCGAGTCTGTTATTATCACCTCTTTGCCCACGTTCGGGTTGCCATTCTTGAAGGTCACTATATGCACGTTCATCGAACGGAATAGTTCGTCCACCCAGTTTGCCATGGTGAACGACAGTATGCCTGTGTCGGCTTTAAACACTCGCGTCTCGGTTATCGCATAGTTGCGTTGGGTTTTGCCTATATACGCTTGCTCGCGTTTATACGATGGTGCTATGGTGTGTGTGCCTGTGCAATAGATTAGCTCTTCCACTCCGAACGAGTTGTCGAATACCAGAACTGGAGCGCAGTCGGGCTCATCAAAATCGATTGTGAACCGGAACGTGCGCTTTCCAGCCTGGACATCATAACATAGCAACGTCTTGCCTGCCATGGCAAACTGCTCTGCCGACACATCGAGCGTGGTGTAGCGGTCGTTGCCAGCAACAGGCAATATAGAGAAAGATTTATTAGTGCCATCGTCATAGTAGGCCGTCGCGGTAGCCTTGTCGGTACCGATATAGTGTAGATATTCCAGGCGATGAAGACTCGTCACCTTCTCGCCCTCGAGCAATGTCAGATAGTGAGTATCTATGAAGTCTTGAGCAGTAGTGTTGATATCCACCTCGCTATATATGATATCTGCCTCCATGCTTTTGGTAGACATAATGGTCTCGTTGTCGGCATCCTGTTCGGCAATCTGTATCTTCAACTTCACCTTCAGGCGCTTCTTGGCATAAGGAGTGAGCAGACGGTCGAGCTCGGCAAGCGTGACCACACCTGCCAGCGGATATAGGTATTCCTGGTATATCTGTTCGTCGTCTACCGTCATCGTCACCATGGCGCGGTTGCCACCTATCGAGAATTCCACATCGGGAACATTCGATGATAAATAGGTGCCTGATATAGATTGAGTTATTGTTATCATTCTTTTATTCTTTTTAGGCAAAGATAGACGATTCATTTAGCTACATAAAATACACAAAAAAGCAGCACTCTCACGAGCGCTGCTTCCCTTTGTGTGTATCCTAACTCTCACGAGCTTAATACTTACACCCCTAAAACTTAAGTGAATCATATTCACTAAACCAATGTTTATAAAAAATGTAAAATAAATGTTTCCTTCTTGTTATTCTATATGGCTATCGTAGTCGCGGTAAATCAACCATTTCAATCTACCGTCCTCTGTAGGTACGAGCGAATAGCCATGGTCTACCAGATATTTGCTCAACAGTCCTTTGCTGATGTCGTACATATCTGACAGGTCATCAATAATCTCTGTTGTCGTCTTTGGCTCGGGAAAATTTGATTTGCCTGCAAGGCTTCCCTCAGACGTAGGTTTACAATTGTCGAAGTAAGCTTTGATATATTCGAGCTGCATTTTCTCGTCTTCTTCTTGTGTCATGATTCTATTGATTTTTTTAGATCTTTCAAATTCTTACTCATTCTCCTAAGGTTAGAGGCTACATCCAGTCTGTGTGCTGCCTCCTCGTTGCTCATTATGTCGGGCGAAACGTCAAGATAGTCGTCCATCACATCGTCCAGTAGTTGTATCTGCGCTTCCAACGTATCGATGTCGAGCATTGGTCTCAGAAGATTAAGAGTCTGCTCGCTGAAATTATTATTGTTCTCCATTTTCTTTTCCTCCTTCATTCTTTTTGTTGTCGTTGTACAATGATTTAATAATCTCCATATCGCCACCATGAGCTTTGTACTGGCTAAACAGCAGCGCACGCTCATTCTCAAGCAACACGTTGTTGCGAGCATGCTCACTCTTCAGATGAGCCATTTCGCGAATGTGGTCGTTGTAGGCTCTGCGCTTCTTGTTGGCATAGAACTTGTCGTCCTGGTTGCAGGCTTCTATCGCTTTCAGGTAATCTTCCTTACTCTTCTTGCGTCTTACAGCTACCATTTCTTGACTCTTTGATATTTCCTCCGTTAGCGAGATGTATCTTTCGTCTTCATCCGCGCGATCTCGAGCAAACGACTCACGATTCTTATTCATTCGCTCGCAAATATCCAAAATCTGAGCCTGCAGCTCCTGCAGAGTAAGGATATTGAATGTAGGCATATTGTTAGTTGGCATGGTTGTCCTCCTTTCCTTCAATGATGGTTACTTTATCTTTGTTTTCGCTAAGCCATTTTGTGGCAGCAATAATAGAAGGCATCATCAGTCGTCTGAAGTTCTCGCACTCCATAATCAGCGAAGCCATTATACCGGCAAGAGTGCCTTTTGCGCCACCTGTACCAAAATAAGAGATTTTGTCTTCGTTGTAGCCAAGGATGAGGAACCCACGCTTCTCGTTAGCCTCTTGCCACTTCTCAAGCTTCTCTCTCACCTCGTCTAAATTTTCGAAGTTTGTCATCTTCAAAGCTTCTTCCTCGCTAATCAGCTCGGCAGGCATCTTAGGAACCTTGATTTTCATTTCTCGCCTCCTTTCTCCATTTCGATGCGCTCTTCGTCTTTCAGCCAGTTGTCTTTATCCTCTATATTAAGGCGATAGACATTATAGCCCGCGAGTGCAACACAAAGCAGCGTAATGATTAACGATGTTTCGGCAGCAGCTGCTCCGAATAGCATAGCGATGAAAGCGAGGTTGACGCGGATGACCTCACGACGTGTGATGTCGAATCCGCATATACGGGTGAATGACTTGCTCTTGGCGTTGACATAAGCCTTGACGGCTGTCTTGAAGTCGATTGTTGCCAACGGGCGCAAATGAGCTGTGCGCTGAATTGATGCAGTTGTTTGCATAATTTTGTAGTTCTAGCCTTATGCCCGAATCCGTCGGGTACGGGTTGACGTAGGGGTACGAAAAAAGCGGCTCGCACTTCCTCGTCTGCTAGAACTACAATGCTTTTCCGCCACAAAGGGCAATAAAAACACGTGGAAGGCGAACCGCCGTATATTTTA
>ERZ1034873.377-NODE-377-length-26076-cov-8.495331_pt1 | contig 26076 bp, 29 predicted proteins | sample MGYA00520689_ERZ1034873 | MGnify/ENA primary metagenome ERZ1034873 (study PRJEB33766, sample SAMN09781722) | gut metagenome | biome: gut microbiome | host: Homo sapiens | place: Madagascar | study: EMG produced TPA metagenomics assembly of the PRJNA485056 data set...
ATATAATATTTATTCATAAACTTAAACAACATTGCCCCTGCGAATTTATCAGAATGGTATGCTAATGTTCCATCATGTACAACTCTCATTCGACGAGAATTTCGAAACCAATTATGACATACTAACATATTGATTCCAAAAGTTGGGGATGGGTTTGATGGATTGCGGAACAGATAATACTGGAAAATATTATCAACCCATTCAGAAGGTTTCGCATATTCCATTATTATCACTCCTTTCTACAAAAAGCTTCTGTTAGTTAAAGCGGGGAGGTGGATAAATTCCACCTCCCCGTAATCTTTAATTACAGAACATAATTCGTTGCCTGATTCAGACGATTCAGATTCTCTGCGCTGATTTCAGTACTCTCATCACCGACAGTATCGGTAACAACGGTATCAACCTCAGACAGCAGCTCAGCGATCTTCATCCAGTCAGCCAGATCATTCTTGATCTTAGCAATATCCTTGACCTCATCATCCTTCATACGCTTGTTAGCGACGACGATGTTGGCCGCAGCATACAGCTTGCTGACAGAATCCAGAACGTCAGAGATGCTGACCAGATTCTTAGTCACCAGCACATCATAGCAACTCTTGCAGATCTTGACGTTCTCTTCACCGAACAGATCCACAATAGCATCCAGCTGGGGAGTATATGCAGCATAGGTCGGAGTCATTGCCTTGAACTCCGCAACGCTGATGGTCTTACCAGCATGATTGCACTTGTTACGATTCTTGATAAACTCCTTGGGGATCTCCACAGGAGCCAGCAGAATCTTGGTATTCTTCTTGGCGTCAGACTTATCCAGGTTGGGCTTGACAGTCTTCAGTCTGGGCTTCTCATAACCCTTCACCTTCTTGGACTTCTTATCCTTCTTGGACTTCTTATCGCCGAAGATCTCATAGTACTTCTTGTTCTTCTTTTTCTTGCTCATAATTTTGTCCTCCTAAATTGTAAAGAATGTTTTGTTTTAATTATCGGCCGATAATTAAATATGATAAAGAAACCAAGCAAGCGAGCAACTTGCTTGATCCCTTCAATCACTTTTATAATATATATCTGAATTTTAATTCCTCAAAACCAGATACATACTACATCGTGCCGGGATTATTATCGTGTTATATTAATCTTTTAATACAACACAATAACATCACCAAGAAACAGCATATCCTCAGTAAAGACGTAGACAGGGCCTACTTCTTTTTCAAGGATCTTGATTGCTGCTCGGAAATAGGTATTTTGTGAACGCCCACACATAGACTTTTCAGATTCCGTCATAGGAGGAAGCACCTCTTCAGGAACCTGGATAATCACCTTCTTGGGAGTTCGTACCTTTCTCTTATTCTTAAGATCTTTTACAGGATCATCTGATAGCTTGATGTAAGACAGAGATACTGCAGAAGTGATCTTTTGTTTAGTCATGCTCTTCTCCTTTCGAAATAATCAGTTCAACATCACCAAGGACCTTGTACTGTTGAGGATTGATTTTACCGATCAGTGCCGCATTGCCTTCGACCTTATCATCAGGGAACATGACATCACGAACCGTGTCATACGCTTCCATCTCCATATTACTGGTACGCTTCTTATCACCCATACCACGCATGAAACCACAAGTAGTGGTAGCAGCCTTGGTAGGAATCTTAACCAGAGACCGATGTTTTACGTTCTTATCATCGATCCAATCCATAATGACACAGTTGCCAATCGGGAACATCTTACCGGCGGGAATCTTATCGATCTCAACAACACCTTCCTTAGCAACAGGCGCAGCATCATTAAACGGGTTTACCGTCTGAACGATAGGCTGTGTTGCGGGAGGAGTGGGACGATCCTTTCGATCAATAGGTTCACTATTCATCACATAAGGATCATTGACAGTGCAGTACGGATTCACGTACATAGCATTGCCAAGCAGGATATTGTAAGAAAGAATAGAGACATCCTCATGAAGAATGTTATACAGTTCTTCCTTAGCTTTATCCAGAACACCAGAGGGGATAGCACCTTCGAGGGTAGTGGTATTGTTGGTCTTAACCACATCCATCATATCCTCAAAGTCGATGAACGCGCTATAAATCTTACCATTGGGATTATACTGATCCCGAGTAAACTTATAGGTGACATAGATAGCAACAGACATTTTATTTTCTCCTTTCAATCATTCAACGGTTGTGTTTCCTTCTAATGAATAGAAAGATTCACACTTCTTATTATAGTTCTTTACAGTTCCGTTTGTAATACCCTTACAATACTCGATTTCATTTTCAGTGATACCAAGCATGTCAGGTGTAATAGAAGTATTGGCTATAATACCAGATACATTTGCATAGATATTATCACCAACCAACAAAATCTTACCAAGATTCGGAGGGAACTTGATAAGACTGGTATCATCCACATACTTTGTATATAGGATAATATCCACAGTATAATTCGGCTTGATTGTAATAGATTGAACCTCAGGTCTTGTCTGAAGTTCATTTACAATCAACGGGAAATATCTTTCCCAAAACAACTGAGAACAAATGGTAACACCAGCATCTTTATTTGCTCCATAATAATCAAAGATATAGTTACCTGTTTCTGTCTCAGCCGCAGTATAGCTAATCATCTGATCAACCAACTGTGAAATCATACTCAAAACTTTGGGTAACTTAAGATGGAGTAAACTGATATACTCCATTTCGGTTTCATGATCTTCATCTGTCGGCTTTCCGGTATAGGTAATGCCAACAACGAATGACATTACGATCGACATGAATCCAGATCCTGCCAGTCCATATAGATATACAGACTGATAATTATCCATAAAATAGATAATAGAAGTTGCAATGAACGTGATCAGGCACAGAATGCCAATGACCAACATCCATTTAAACGTAGTCGTTTGTCTTTTCATTCTTCCTCTCCTTTTTCATCAGTAAGAACAATCCTACCATAGAGCTCCTCATTGAGACCATATCCATCAATCTGATTAGACTGATTCGGAAGCTTCCAATCAGTTACGATCTTAAACTCAGCTGTGCGTCCGGCCAAGATCAGACCAATAGCATTCATGACATGGATTGCCATATCATACGTAAAGTGGCTGTCAGCAACCTCTTCTGTAACCTGAAGAGCACATTTGCTGATCAGTTCATCCAGTTTGTTTGAATTATTCTCGTGCTTTGTTGCGGAATCGGAATTCTTCTGAGCATTCTGCATTGCATAAGATTCCAGGACCTTTGCAATGACCATCTTAGCATTTTTCAATGCATCCAGTTCCTGTTGGGTCTTACCAAACTTATAATCCTTGCACATATTCTTATTCTCCTTCTCTTATTAGATTTAGACAAAATAAAAGGTGAAGCAGCTTTTAACTGCTTCACCCTTATAATATATACTTCAATTTTACTTCCTTAGATAGCGTCGGTTACGCCATACATTTCGGAGAGGAACTCTTTGAACTTCTCCTGGTTCTTATAGAACCTCTGCCATTCATCGACGACAGCACCAGAGTAGGGTTTCTGATAAGACTCGGGCTTATCAATCGTGGCAGTTTCATCAGTACCTTCGAAGATACATACAGCCGCCTGGTTCTTATGATTAATACGAGTAACTTCATCAGCACCAGCAGCAAAACCAGTTTTAGGATCAATCGTCAGAGCCATGATATCAGTACGAGACGGGATCTTAGGAACGGGCATCTTTTTCTGACCGTCACTATAGAAAGTCTTACGAGTATACTGTGCCAGATCAAAGTGCTGCAGATGGTTCGTAGATGTAACTGTAATCGTAGTCTGAGGAGCAATCGTATACTGATTCAGAACAGCCAGCTTACCCTCAACAATACTAGTCATAGTAGAATCTAAATGCTTCATAGCAAAGAAGCATTCTTTAGAAGGAGAGTACGCAACATATCCTTCACAAGTGGGAATATCGATCACATAAGAGTTATCGAAATATAAAGTAGAAATTCCCAACCAGTCAAGTTTCTGGAGGGATTCATAAAAGAAGTCAAATACCGCGTTGTCCATTCGTACTTCCTCCTAACGCATATTATTTTAAAGGGAGATTATTAGTCATTATATTAATGTTTCTCAACATTAATACCCTTCGTTTGCAAAGAGGGATTCATCGTTCTCGATCCAGTCCGAGACTTTGATTGTACGATACTTGTAAGGGACTTCAGGGTGAGAAATACCATTCTCCAGATCAACTACTACAATATCTTTAATACCGGCATTAATGACCATTCTCTTACAGATGGGACAGCAACTGGCATCAGGTACGATCATATTCTTAACACGATCATATCCGTATAAATACAAGGTAGCGTCTTTCATCTCTTCAGGTGAAGCGTTGATAATCGCACACTGCTCCGCATGAACAGATCTACATGATGTACTATAGTCAGTTCCGCGCTGTACATTATTGGCAATACGCGGGCAATAACCAATATCCGTGCAGTTCTTACGTCCCTTAGGTGCACCATTATAACCAGTACTCTTTACAGAGTTATCTTTTACAATAACCGCACCAAATCTTTTAGACAAACATGTACTTCTCTTAGATACTGCCTCAGCAATACCAAGATAATAGAACGGAAAAGGAATTCTAGCAGACATTACATACCCTCCCTTAAATCATAACTAAGAGGATTAAACTTTGCACCAAAAGCATCACGTCTTAACCCTTCAAGCTTAGATGTAATCTCATCAAAAGTATAACTAATGAAAAGTGTTGTATTATTCGTCATCATCAACCCAGTGCAGTTCGGGTATTCCTTGATAGACGCAGGGAAAATACGAATCACTTGATCAAGATTAATCGCTTCTATATGTGGATTCTCAACAGTATAGGGATTAACCCCAGTACCACTGGCATAACCAACCACTTCACATCTAAAGAAAATAGCAGACATAATCTCTTCTCCTTATTAAATTATTGAACATGACATCAAAATTGCTATAACCCAAATACAGAAAGCACCAATAACAAGCGGTTTAATATGGAACTTTCCTTTAGGTCTTACTGCGATTAAAGATGCACAAATTGCGATAGCTGTAATAAGTATTGTAAACATCAATAATCTGAGATTTATTCTAAATTGTGCGATAAACAATAGTGCTATCATAAGTATAGCAACTACTATAATAGCTATTATATCTGATTTTTTCATATTATAATCCTCCATAAGCTAAATCTGTCCATGCAGGATTCTTCAAAGATCTGGGAAGTGCATAATAAAGTTTCTTTTTTGCACGAGTAATTGCTGTATACCGAAGTCTCATATGATATTCAGTATTCCGATTAAAACTATCTAAGAATAATACAGTGTCCAGAGAACAGCCTTGCGAAAGGTGAGCTGAAATCACATGAGCATATTCAAACTTCTTACCAGGATTTAGTCTCTCATAATAATTCATATCTTTATTTCCAAATGGAGCTTTTAAGAACTTTGAATCACAGACTAATCCTTCAAAAGCAGTATCCTTAGTGAAATCAGGAATAAAATCCATTGTATAGATTCCAGTTACAGGATCTTGCTCACTTTTAGAAATATTATATGCACATACTCCCTGAGTACCATTTGTAAGAGGGTAAGGACCCAACATCAGATTCCAGTCATTCTTGCGACAAATCATTCTCTCACCTTTACGCGGGTATGGAGAGTCTGTTTTAATGATATATTCCCTATACAGATCCGTATATACCTGACGCTGTTTATTGGTAGAAGCAATGATTCCGTCAGCACCCTTAAAGAAGGGTCTGAAACGATGAAAAGTTCCTTCCATTGTATCCTGTTGCCAAATGAACTGAACCTCTCTGCCATAAGACGAAATATCTACCGGCTCATAATTACGAATACGAGTCGCAAGGTCAATAATCTCTGAATCTCGAGCTTGTCTCATAATATCCGTCATGAAATAATCAAGATTATCCATATTGAAACACTGCTTACCTGTTACAGGAGGAAGCTGAACCGGATCACCAGTTTCCATTACCGGCACATTATAATCTCGAATGATATCCTCTAATGATTGTGGTAAGAATGATGCTTCATCTACAATAATCAACTTAAGTGTAGGGGGAAGCTTCTTAATAGGTGTAAACTTTGTTGTCATCAAAGGAATACCAGAACGAATAATAGGATGACCCTTATCGTTCAGTAATGGAACTTCTTTCGAATGAAAGAATGTAGAATGAATTGTCTTGGCTAAAATTCCACCTTGTCGTAATACATTAACGGCTTGACCTGTATATGCTACGACATAGACTTCACTATCCATTAGTCCCATTTGCTGTAAAATAAATCGAATCAGAAAACTTTTGCCAACACCGGAACAGCCTCCAATCCGAAGAATAGGCTTATGTTTTTTATTACCAGTATAATACCAGTCTTTAAACAGTTCATAAGCATCTTTCTGAGATCTGGTTAGATCATCATAATCGATATCAGGAACACCTTTCTGTTTAATCAAAATAGGTTCACCAAGAATTAATGAAGTCTTTTTCTTTTTAGCCATTTATATCATTTCCTTTTACAGAATAGAAACTTTCCTATTGTCCCAATTAAACAACAGGTCAGATATAGCAGATTAATAGGAATCAACACTATGCAGATAGGAATAAAAATTAATATCCACATTACAAATTGTCCCAAGAGATTTAACTTATCTGACATCACTTTACTATAAGCGTTGGCATAACTGTATTTAATTACCATCAATGGTGGTACATCCATTACATCAATGAAAAATGCTACTGCACTACATACAATAATAAGCAGGTATGCAGCAATCACTATGCTTAAAACAAGAAATAATCCTGTAGGCAATTGATCTATCATAGCTTCAAGTTGACTTATTGTAATTTGAGTATCTTCCATATATTTTAACCCCCGAAACATCACTATAATAAACTAATATGAGGTGAATACGTATGGGACGCTTGGATAATGCTACACAAACCTATAATAAACAGGTAATGAAAGTGTATGCGGCAAAATCATATAAAGATCTTCCGTGGAGACAGAATTGCCAGACAGGTGAACTGCCTCCTGTTATTAAGATTCTGGTGAATATCCCAGAATATGCTCCTACTGTACCTCAGGATGATTCTTATGAACAGCTTGGACTATCTGGATCTTTCTTTGAGAACCAAAATTTCCCCTCTACTGCAGGTACAGTTAAAATGAACCATTGCCTTACGCTTCCTCTTTTACGAGGTTCACGTAATCCTCCTGATATCCCTTATGGTACTCCACTCCTTCTCCTAATGCCTACGAATAAGATTGAAGAGGGATATCTGATTTATATCTGATGAAAGGAGACGATCATCATGGCAGTTACCCAATACAAGACATTGCAAGATGTTATCGATACTGAAAATCGATACGATGTAAACGGTGTTACGATCTTTACGAAAACTGAAGATGGAGATTTGATCATACGTGATACAGATTTATTCACTATTTATATGAGATATATTCAGCCGTTCATTACAACCTATACCGTAACCAAAGAGCAAAGAGAACACTATGCACGTAAACCGGAATGGTTGAGTCAGGATATCTATGGAACCCCCGAGCTCTCCTGGTTGTTAATTATGCTCAATGATATGGAATGCGCTTCTAAGTTCTATCTGAAGTCTACAGTAAGAGCGATTCCGCCTGATAGGCTGAATGATATCTACGATACTGTGATTACTCGTAGTAATACTCGAGTAACACGTAACTGGAATACATTTATTCCTGATATCGGTCCTACTGAGGATGATGAAATTCAACCAGATGATTGGTTCTAAAAGGGAGGGCATTATGCCCTCCCATTCTTTATTTAATTCTGAGAGTCATCAATATCAGCCAGCTCAACATCTTCGGGATTGATATCAGACTTAGGTTCAATATCAGCCAGAACACAGTCCGGTCCAAAGATCTTGGCAATCGTATCATCATCTTCTGTCATATCAATATCCTGGACATTATCCTCAGGAATATCTTCCATAGCATTACGAATACCAACAATAGGAGTCAGCACCTGAGCCATACACTGAGTAAAGGCTTCCAGATCACCCCAGTACTCGATCTTATTACAATGCTTACATTCCCGGGTAATACCAGCAACACCTTCATATTCACCATGCTCAGAAATGATAATCAGACCATAGGAATACTGATTGATATCGTCTGCGATTGCTTCTTTGCAATGACAGGGAAAATAATCACTCTGAATCTTATCAGCAACCATAGTCTTCAGAAAATGTTCATTCTTCTCTTCGATTGTTCTTGTTTCCTCTTCGGTACGATTTACTACATCATCGCATTTATCAATTTCATATACGATCACATTGTTTTCCATATCCAGCATATCTGTAGTCTCCTTTATTTAATTAATGCAATATAGTCTAATGTCCGACAAACACTCCATGTGATAACACTACTAAAGAAGACACCTATCACAATAACGATTATCATAACGGGTATCTCATCTTTAGTACATCCTTTTACCGCTTCGTTTGTTGCAAATATTATTCCACCAAGCAGTAAGATCAATCCTATCAGGTTTACTATAGCAAAGAACATATCACACCTCTCAGATTGACATTGAATGAACATTCAACCCAGACATATCCAGTACTTGCTGAACAATAACCGGATCTCTACGAATCAACATGATAAACCCATCTTCATCTCTCGGATGTGCTTCCTGAGATACACCAGAATGATCAATATCATGAAACATCGTATTGATAAATGCTACAGATTCATCCACGTCAGGATCATCATTCATTGGCTCAAGGAAATTAATCTCTCTGCGAGTAATCTCCTGAATACTATCCGCATCATCCTTAATCTGTGCACCAAGTTCATCCAACAGACTCAAACGATATACAGGACCAGTCGTAATATCATCCTGAAGTTGAATTTGAGTATTTTTACCACAGAAAGGCTGCAGGAAATAATCAATGGACTGAGTTGTATCACCACGGAACTTCAATCTTCTGAATGACAAATAATATCTCTCTTCACTTGAATCATATTCTACAACAATGGCAATATTCACGTCAAAGTTCTTTAACATACCAAACGATTCAGAGATATTACCTGTACCAACTTTCTTACCAACATCCTTTCCACCTTTTTCTCTCTGCTCTTCAATAATCGCAACGCCTTCACGGTTAAACTGAGAAGCAGTGATAAAAGGAATATCCAACTCAATTGCAAGATCATGCATCTGGTTAGATACATCAGACAATGCATTTCTCTTATCTACATTAGCTACAGGAGGACGAAGTCTTTCAATATAGTCCTGAATCACACAGATAACTTCTTTACCAGAGTTATCCAGCTCTTCGACAATACCCTTGATATCAGGAACTCCGATATCCATATTACCATAATAACGGAATTCGATATCAATATCCTGATCATCCTGAACGACTGTAAATCCACCCTTCTTCATAATCTGAATGATCTCTTTCGGTTTATGCTTCTTAATATCTGTACCACCAAAGATACCATAGATACGAAGAAACGTTTCCCAAATGTTATTTTCCTGAGATAAAAACAGAATCGTCGGTCTCTTAGTCGGATCCTTATGAGATCTACCCTTATTATATAACTTAATCTGCTTCATCAAGTTCAACAACAAACCAGACTTAAATCCGCCTGTTGCACCGATAAAGTTATATACACGAGCATCTTCGAAACCGCCATTCAACATCTTATTCAAACCTTGCCAACCAGTCTGAAGATAATGAGATGTGGACAATGCTCTCTCAGCACCTTCCAACATAATCGCATTAAAATGATCCTCATCCGTCAGATTAAAACGATTCTCCTGCTTTGATCTTCTCTGTGCTTTTGTCAATTCATTCAGCATACCCTGAAACAGTCGAATTGCATTATCACAATCTTCTGCTTCTTTACCGAATTCATTATTCTTCAAATCTCCTAACAATTTCATCATGGCATCATTATACTCATGCATGAAAATTGTATTCAACTGGCTATAGACCATCGAGTTCATAAACTCAATATCTTTCTTACCCATATGATTATGCTCAATACCTTCGATGATATCTCGCTTGATGATCGCTGCATATTTCTTAGATGCATGATCATATACATACTGAATACACAGTTTCGGAGACAGAACTCCTTTATCTAAACGAGCTTCCAGAAAATATGTAATAAACAGATATCGAGCCATCTTTGCTTCATTCTGTTTAAAACTATCTTCACTGATACGACCAAAGTAATCCTTCACATTAGAAAGATTACTATAATTGATCGTACGATTCTCATAGTTGAGAAGATATTCACAATACAGATCCAGTGTGTCTAAATCCGCATGAATTGTGAGCTTATCTTTGCGCTTAAACATCTTGACATAATCTACTGACATGTCAATGTTCTCCTTTTCTTTGAGATGTGCATGTATAAAGGAGTTTCTGAAAATGTAAGAAAGTACTTACGTAAGACCTTGTTCTTCCTTAAATTCATTCAGAATACGTCTGAAATCATTCTCCGTAATCTTTGCTGCAGGGCTGAATTTATCAGGAAGAGTCGGAAGAACTTCTGTCTCATAATACTTGAACAAAATTTCAGCCATAGAAAGATTTGTATCCATTACATATGAATACTTTTCTTTCCGTTCTTTATTCTCTTTCTCATGTTCTTCTTCTTTCTTGGTCTTTACTTTCTTTACAATAGAAATCCTTTTATCTTTTCGATACCAATTTTCGAGCATATATACTTTATCAGCATCTTCCAACGTATCCGATCTTGTAATTCGAAGTGTGATTAAATCATTCTCTTTACATTCTTTAATTAAATCATCTAATGCTTCAAAAATTTCATCAATCGGATAGGTAGCTAACAGATTACGAGAAATATGAAAATCATAATAATCTGCAGCATCTGTATTCAAATAATGCTCAATCTTAAACTTAGATCGATCTTCATCGTAAATTCCACCAATCACATAGCCAGCATCTGTTCCACCTCTCTCAAGAAGAGTGAATGGGCCTACGTAATAAAAATGATGTTTTACATGTTGATACTGATGAATATGCCCAAATAATACTGGACCTTTTGAAGTTGCAATCAGATCTTTCGTTTCAAATGTATATGATTTCGTCGGCATAGTTTCAGATTCCTGTGTAAAGAATTTCATGGAATCAATTAATCCATGTCCCAAAATCATATCAAATCTCTTATCTTTAGTAAGATGTTTAGTATACTCAGAATCCTTCTTCACTTTCACATCAGGTAACACAAGAATCTTATAATTATCCCAAATTGTGATTTCTTCAATTGTCTCATAGATTCTGAAATCAACACCATCATCATTATGTGTATAAGACCGAATATTCGAAAGCTGATCATTATCATGAGCAGGAGTACCCTTGATAATAATAACAGTTGAACCTTTCTTCTTTGCGATCTTATAGATCTGATCTACAAACCAAAGATACAACTGAGAATATTCGGAATTCAATGATACAACAGTATGAAGCATATCACCAAGAATAAAAATACCATCAAGATACGGAAGCTCATTCAGTACCTTGATGCAATGTTCTTGTAACTGTTTCTTCATACTACCTGGAGTAATACGATTTAAACCAATATGTAAATCTGCTAATGCAGCAAAGATTTTAAAGTTCCTTTTCATGATTACTCTTCCGTTCTTTTATCCAATTTATTACATCTCTTATCATAATATAAAAATGATATCCGAGATCAATGTAGAGAACTATGAATCCACCAATCACTATAATCCCTTTAACTATTTCATTCATAGTGAATTTACCTCCACTTATAGTATAGTGATGTCGGTAAAAATGTGGAAAAGAAAGAGGGCCGAAGCCCTCTCTTTTTACTTTCTTTTAAGCTCTTTATGCTTATGAACCGTCTCGCTATATAAAACAATATTAGGATCCCAAAAGTATTCTACTCTGTATGGGATACTTGTAATTGTATACATTTTAACAGCCTGTTCAACTAACCAATCATAAATAGGTTCCATCAATAAACCTTCATACAAAAATTTCAATTTGTTTTCTTCCAGTGCATCCAGTATCTGCCTCCGTTCTGACGGAGTAATAGACATCGCGGATAATGCAACAGTTACCTGATATTTAAAAGTAGCTTTTTTATAATGACACTCTCTGATGATAAAATTAATGTCTCCTTGCGGGTTTGAATACAGCCTATACATAGGAGCATGGATCAGGTCACCGATCCAATGACGTAAACGCATTTTCATATCTACTGATCCTCCTTCTCTTATTAGATTTAGGGAATGTCTATTATAATAATGTAGAAAAATGAGGTGGGGAATTCCCCACCTCATCGTATTATTTAGCCATCTTAAAGATCTTATAAAAGATCGCAAGCATCTCTTTCTGCTTCTCAACTTCCTCTTCTGTTTCATATTGTGAGGGATCAACATGGAACGTTTTAAGTTCTTTGAAGAGATAAAAGAAACGAGAGATCAGGTTTTGATCAGTACCTTCCAGGATTGAATCAATTTCTTCATCTGTAGGAATTTCAAACTGAGGAAGTACATCAGAACCATTCTTCTGCTCGATGCCAGTCAAGTATTCGAATCGTTCTTCAATAATCTTCTCTACAGCTTTCATCATTGCATCAGTAAATGCATCATTACTGATAATATCACTCATATCACTTGATTCAGGTTGAGCAGTTTCATATACCATAGACATCGTATAGATAAAGCCAACCTTTTCTACAGTAACCTCAGGATGCGTTTCATGAAGCAAATCTACAGCAATCTCCCAATAGTTCTCACCGGTGCGAACTGCATTCAAAATAAACTCATTCGGGAGAAGAGTAATAGTGGGATCAGATGTAATTGCTAATTCAAGACCATGCTCATAACAACGCATGGCAAGTTCTACAGATGGATCCTGTTCAATACATTTGGAAACATCACTAAGAACATCTTTAATTTGATCAGTGACCCATTGAGCCGCTGTTATAAATTCATTTTGGTTCATAGTGAATTTCCTCCATTACTCGTAACTGATCGGACTATCGGTACGAGGATTTGATGCGACGGTCTTCTTGATATCCATGATGTGCGCAAGCACATATTCACTAATCTCAGGATCATAAGCATAATCATATCGAACAAGCTTACCAAGACAACCAGGAAGAGCAGCTTCTACCTGATCAGCAAGAGACTCGATATCATGTCTCAATTCCTGAGTAGCATGAGTATATGCGTTACGACGCTTATAAACGTGGCGAAGATCAAACAGATTGATCTTGCAGATTGCATTCATAGGAATATGTAGAGGATAGTTACCACGAGTATAGTCGCCATTATCATCGAAACCTTCAGGTACGTAACCATTCTGAGCACGTACCCAAACCTTACCATTATCATCAGTAAACTTCTCAGGGAACTCAAACCCGATAATACTAGCAACTTCAGGGAGAGTAAGATTCTTATCCTGGTACCACCAAGAAGTTTCCAGCTCCTGATACTTAGCAATGCGAGAGGAGGAACGAATGATGCGGTTATTAAAACGCATACAATGCGCATCCAAATCCGCAACAGTAGCATAACCACAGTTCTCAACTACAAAAGTAATATCGATATATCGCAGAAGAGTCTCATGACCAGCATCAATCCAAGTCCCAGCATCCTTCTGATGCCAACCTGCACCCCACTTAGCCAGATTATCAGTAAACTTAATAATCTCTTCATGCTCTTCCAGATACTTCTGAGAATTTCTACCATCATGATTATCCGGAGGAACAATAAAACCCTTATAATTAGAATGATCATAGATCAGTTTCTGAATACGTTCATATTCTTCCATGCTGAACGTACGCTTTGTCTGCTTCAACGAAACAATCGCTGCAGCAATACCATTAACTTCAGTTAGTGTAATAGCCATCTTCTTATGCTCCTCTCATTCGATTCCTTCATATTTTTTCTTGAGAATCTTCTCAAGTGTTTTCTCTGCAAACTGCGCATTCTTAGAGTTATATGCAGCTTTCTTTGTATATACCATAATAGTGCTGACAACAATGTGCTTACTACGGGGAACAGTCACATCGTCATCCTTTGTCGGCACATAGATGGTAGTGTTGATCACGGTATATGCACCACTTCGACAAAACATATACGGCTCATTATCTACATTAATGAAAGGATGAGCTGCGGCAAACAGGTTTACTTTATCAAGTGTATCCAAACAGCCACGAGCTTCAATGGCTACCGCATCATCCACCTGTACATATTCCCCAAACGGGTAAATTGGTGTTGAAGTGCCAGTAAATGTTCGATCAAAATAGCCAACATCCTCTGTAACCCGCATGATCAGCGATTTGATGATCCCTTTATCATCAACAGTATACTCTTGGATATTGACTACTCGAATGGGAATCGCTTCAGAAATTGCCCGTGCTCCATCTTTCTTACGAATGATAAAGATAGACTGTTCATAGATCGGTGAAAACTGACCCTTAAAGAAAATAGAGCTTGCTTCTTTATCATAGATACGAATAATTTCTGTACCGTCATTATTCTTCGTAATAGATGCTTGATCTACTTCAAAGAAACCAACGATATCAAATGGTCTTGTTCTATTCATATTAACTACTCCATTAAATTATCAGGTAACTGGCCAATCTTAGTCTTGCTCTTTTCGATAAAACTCTGAATTTCTTCAGGTTTGAATTTATACATTTCAAAAACAATATCTATCATCCTACTAGCTACAATTACTGAGGTTACATCCATATCAGCAGAATGTCTTCTATAAACGTTAGAAAATTCATACAAATAGGCACATACCTGAAGTTGTAATTCTCTATCACTAGGATCAGTAGTCAATTTATCATAGATATCATTTTGGATATAGAAATAACCAGCAGGATTCTGATATGATTCTTCTGGAGTAAACTTAGTATATCCAGAAAGAGTATTAAGAATTTCACCATCATTATTTAAATACTGATGTGAACGAATTTTTCCTACTGCATCTTGCTCAATATTTTTCTCTGACATGATACGATGATATTTCTTATTACCAAATGAAATAACATCATATTTCTCACCACCGAGATCATCAATAATCTCTCTGCAAGCAAGTGGGCAATTGTACTCTACCCAAAGAAATGGATCGTGTCTAATAATTTTAGACACTTGCGGGGTTACAACATACATCTCGTATTTCCTCCCTTATAATTTTTCAGTTAGTTCCGTTAAATTACTTTGCAGCATCTTTACACCGGATGCTGTATCAAACAAACACTGGAAACACAGGATAAAAGGATCAAGATTCTTACGATTAATAAAACGTGCTTCTGCTTTATCTCCTTTTTTATCCAATCGTACTACCATGATACCTTCCACAGTGTCTTCACCATAGTTCTCTTCATATGCAATCACGTATCCGGTAAGTTGAAGAAACTGAGTTAGATAAAAAGAACCGGAAGTCTTATAGTCTACGAAGATAACTTTATTCGGATCATCCCAACCATCAATTCCACAGTCGATCGTACCACCAAAGTTTTCAGCAACCACAACACGTTCTGTAAACTTTACATTATATGTATGATGCTCCAGGAATTTCGGAAGCCAAGCAAAGAAGCTATCCAATGCACGACGCACTTCTAACTGACTCTCATAATCTTCAATACCGAACTCTTCATAATCAACTTCAGCCAGATATCTCTTATTAAAATACATCTCGATAACAGAATGGCAGAGAGAACCGATATTAGCAGTTCTCTCTAGCTCATCCTTATATTTGATACCTTTAAATCCAAGCATATTTGCCCAGATAGTGATCTGTTCTTTGCCGATCAGTTTAATTACTTCGGAGACTCGCATTACACGTTCTCCATACTTATTAATATACGCTTTGTAGTTATTATTCGTCTTTTTCATTTATGTATTCTCCTTTGGTGTAAACCTTTCACAATAGTAATCAGCTCGACACCAAGTATTCTCGTTTACTTTCGGATGATTACATTTATACAGTACTAAAAGAGTTTTCATTTTACCATCATCAGAAACTTCAAAGGTTTTTGAACAAACAACATTCTTACAGTTCCGACAATACTTATTAAGCTCTGCAGCTTTTTTACGAAGACCTTTTCCGCATAATCTACTTGGGAAAAGTTCATCAGGAATACGACCACAAGGTTTGAGCTTATAACCCAAAATTGTAATCCCTGGAATCATATCAGTATCTCGATATTTCACAGCTTCAGGATATGCACAACGATTACATGAAATAAGTTTCTCAACTAACTTCTTTTCATTTTCATTGACTCGTAAATCGGATACAACAGAGTCTACAAAAGACCCTTTCTTATAACCGTTCTCACTGGAAATATCATTAATTGTACGGTAACTTTCTCCCATTAAATCAACTCCTTTGGTTATGGGACAGTACTTAATATATCGTTATATAGGTATTCAAAAACAACACTTTGACATATCTATAATTAACATCTAATAACAATTCCTACCATAAAGGAGGATAATTCCATGTCTGTTCAAAATATGGCTAATGAGTATATTCCAAATGTAAGTGAAGTTAAGACTCTGGATGAGTCTGTTGGTTCTCGCGGTATTTATTACCGTCTTGGTGAATCTGAATTTTTTGAATACGCGAACACCCACAGTTTGGTGGGTGGTATTAAGATGATTGATGTCATTCCTCGTATGGTTCTGAAGGATCAGGGGTTTATTCACATCAATCCTCAGATGCTGGAACGTCAGACAATGTTTGAATTGTTTGAGTCTGGTCGTTTTAAGATGAATTGTAAGAAGACGATTAAGGAGATGCTGGAAAAGGGTAATATTGTCATGGTTTATAGTGACAAATACAGACTTCCCGTTTCCATTCCTTATATTGCTCAGTCTCGTTCTCGTAATGATGCAACTGTTTATGTGAATATTTCTGACTTTGTAGAGATGGATCAGTATGGTCAGTTCTCTGTGAAGGTTGTTCGTAATTACAATGCTCTGATGGCTATTCTTCTGGCTGGTGCGCTGTCTTATCGTATTATTACGATGAATAGCTCTCTTCCATCTGATCTGGCCGATGGTATGGTGTTGATGTATGCCGCTATGATGGAAACTGTTATCAACTCCATGGTCCATATGGATCCTCTGATGAGAGAGAAGATTCGCTATCTGTCTTCTGAATTCTGTCTGGTTCAGATGTATGGTACTGAAACTGGTCTGAAGATCTTTGAGCGTCTACGGAATACTTATTATCCGAAGCTGTCTAAACTGATGATGGATACGATCGATAATCAGTTCGATGAAGATGCTTTTGATAAGTTTACTCTGTGGGTTGCTGAACTCGTTAAAAACTATCCTTCGCTGCGTGGTTTAACTACGTATGCGATTTATGATAAGTGGATCAAGAGATATGGTCCTGCTACTGCAATGTCTATTGACTACATCGGTTATCATATCTATACGATTTGTATGATTCTGATGGAGAGTCCTTTGACGACTCGTACAACTCTGGAACCCATGATGGAAAAATGTAAGGGTTCGGATATGTATAAGCGTATCCAGGCAATTATCGGTTAAACAATACATGGGAGGAGCTATCGCTGCTCCTCCCATAAATCTAATGAGAGGAGGGTTACTCCTTGGATATCACAGAAGTTCGTAGATCAGAGTTATTTAATACTCTTGCTTGGATGGGTCTTTTAAGTACAGAGGAATATCGTATTCGAGAAGTACGCAGTACTCCGAATAAGAACTACATTCCGCTTGACTTGGAAGATAACGATATCGATCGTGTTGGTTATTTTTATCCTCACGTCAGGATGAAGCCTGAATATAAAGATATCTGTGAACTATGGTTTGAAGATACTTATATCAATCCTCTTCGTTGTGAGTGGATTGAAACAAATCATGGTACATACTGTGTAGTAGATAAAAAATATGATGTTCTGAAACCAGTAAATTGTTTTGTGAATCCCAGTATCTTAGCAAGATATACAAATCTTTCTATTGATCCTGATATGGAACTAGAACATATCATGGATATCGATACAAGAGATATCCGTTATTCTGGTATCTATAACATTGAGCACTGCTCTTATTATATCACACAGAATCAGGTAAAGGTTCCTACAGTTGAATGGCTGGATGCAAATATTATTCGTCTCCATGCTCCTTATAAAGAAGATATTGATTTCTTCGTTTGTAGTAACCTGATCAACGTGGTAGAAGCAAAAGCAAATACGGGAGTCTACTTGGATCAACCATATTCTAATATGTGTTATCATGTGATCTTTGTAGACGGAGATCCTTCATATCCAATCGATGCGAGATTCTACCCGTGCGTTGCTGTTGATAAAGATTGTGTGATCAGAGTATACTCTGATAATGCTCATAGTGTACTTTATCCAGACGTTTGCAGACTAATTCTCTATCCAGAGTTCTTAGATGTAGATGATCCATATAACACAGATCGACCTGGTATGGCAGATCTACCATTTATTGATGATTGCATCAGATCAAATGATCCCGATGAAGTCGCTGAAGAAAAGTTTGCCAATATTGCGAAATATTTCTATCGAATGTGGGAGAAGTATCCTATCGATACAACTGAACAGTCCGATTTCGTTATTTGCGATAATGGAACACTTGGTAAAGAACATTTTATTCGGACGAATGTTGGACTCTATGATCAGCAGATTGAAAAGATTGTTACCACTGTTCCTGTTGAAGAGTTTCGTGATCTATTGCTATATAATGGATCAATGTTCAGTGATTATATCGTACGAAGCTTGATGATTGATGCTAAAGGAAACTTTGTCGAAAATAATGATAAGGGTTTTCCTCGCTATGTTATTGATGGATCATATGATGAGTCAAAGTTTACGCTGATTAAATTTAATACTGGTGAAGATACCACCATTATGAATATCGGCGACTATATCGATGTGGATAATATTGCTCAGCTTCATCGAAAAGTAAGTCGGTTCTATCGAAATCTTTTACTTGTTCGTATGCAGCTTCTTGAAAATGAGGATAAAGTCCATATTGGTACGCTAAAACCGTCTACTATTGATAGTTATCTGTGGTTTGAACTTCTTGTCAATGCAACTCCCGAAATGTTCAAAGCTCAGATGATTGATGCGATTCATCTATTCGGTTTGGACGAAAACAATATCCCAGATGATATCAAGGAAGGTGCTTATCAGCTTGTAGTTGATCCTGAAGGTGGTCCAGCTTCTTACACAGAACTCTTAATGACTTATTTTAAATTAACTAAGAGCTATAAGAAATATCTGGTACTCCAGCAAGGTGATGGTGTTGAAGATCCCCGTATTCAGATTTTCCATAAGATTCATACAGGTAAAGTTCCGAATCCTGAAATGAATGATATGACAATCGATACAGATTATGAAGATACGGAGGAGACTGAATATGAAACTGGCTATAAAGATCATCCTGTTAGTGGCGTTCACAATCCTGGTAATCTTTATGTGCAAGGAAATTATGACCCAGGTGAGGACGATGGGAATACTCGAATCGATAAAATCTCTTTGGGACCAAATACGCCAGATAGCGATGAGCATACGCTCTGGATTGATGCGCCTGCAAGCGCTATTACAGGAATTACAACTCCACCTGACTCCCTCGACGCCGTAACAGATACGATCACATTCGCAAATGATCCTGATAAGAATAAAAAGTTCCCTCAAGTAAGCGATTATACGATCGATTCTATCGATGATACATTTACTCCTGAAGAAGAGGGTGAAGTTTCTATCGATGATCTGTTTGGTGATCTGGATATGACTGATGGGAATGAAACTTCAGATGAAGTGGAGACTGGTGATCAACCTGATGATCCTAATATGATGGCGGCTATCAGCGCAGCTATCGGTGAAAACCGTCAGGCTGGTGAGGTGGTGAACCCCACTGTCGGTATGATGGCATTAGATGATATCTCCTATTATGATGAAGAAACTGGTGAGAAGATCAAAATGGAAGATATTGAAAAGATGTCACATGACGATAAGATTAATACCGTCAAGCGATTTATCACTGATGATGATACACCGCAGAATGCCAACATTGGTGATATGTGGGTTCAATATCTGTCTGATAATGTTCCTTCTGAAGAGGTTCTGAATACAATTGTCTATAAGGTTCTGCTGAGCGCATACGTGCTTGGATTAAAACCGAAGACTGGTGATCTGGCAATTGAAGGTGCTGATCTTCCTGAAGAGGAAGATACAGTTGCAATTGGTCCTAATGCTCATACGATCAAACCGAATCAGCTTTTGATTCATACTGATTATAATAGTATGGGCGAAGAGATCCCTGACTATGATATTGTAAAGAAAGAAGCTCTTACCTATATCCTTTCTGTTCGTGAACCTGATGATCCGAAACAGAATGATATCTGGTTGGCTATTCCTGCTTCTTATAAGGTTGAAATCATCATCGATGTTATTTCTCAGACTCTGGAAGAGTTTGGTGAAGAAATGCCGGAAGGTTACTTCTATGATGATGGATATGAAGCGCATGCTACTATGGGTCTTGACTATCGTTCTCATGATAAAGGAACTGAAGGCCTTGGTTATGAATTCTGGGAAAGCAATTCTGATAAGTTGAATAAGATTATCTATGGTGATGAGATTCATGATACTGAAATCGAAGATAACGACGTTTGGTATGAATTCTTAGATGACATTGATAATCGAGTTGCTTATAGTGATCAGAACTCTATGGTTATTAGAGTAGATGAACGACTGATCATGGTGAAGTTCTATCAAAACGGTATCACCGGATTTGCCTTTGATGATATCATGATCAACTTCCGTGGTAAGCAAGGTATTCGCTATCTGTCGGTGATCTCCGATCTGATGAACTCTGGAGTTATCGCTAAAGAGGATGTTGATATCTTCTATAAGAGGTTGATCACATATCATGATGATTTTGACCCTAATCTGAAGAGACTTTATACGGGAACTTCTCATGTACTCTCTACAACGAAAGTTGATATGCATGACTTTGCCGTATTATACTCTACCAATATTGGTAGATTCCGGTTACTCTATGCGGAAGATACAACTTCTGACAGAGAGCGTGCCTCTGCATATCAAATGTGTATTGATTATCGTGAAAGAGACTTTGCTTTCTTACGTTCCAGAATGTTACTATTCGTGAATGGTAAGTATGTCTCTCGTAGTAGATATCGTGAAGATTATCCTGGTAAAATTCAGTTACTGGATTGGGATGAAATTATCACGACAGTTGATATTCTTTATTCTAAGAAGGATGAACACTTGATGCATATGAAGAAGCTTGCTATGCAGCATAGTCAAGCTCCGGATAATTCTCGAATGATTCAAAGACCTTCTCGTTATAGTGAAATGGAACCCATTAAGGTATATGATCAAACGATGAAGGGTTACTATGATATCCTGCTGGATGAATATATCCTGAATGGTAAGCTGGTTCGAATCTTGAATTACCTGGAAGAGCATCAAGATGAAGCTGATGATTTCCGTAAGGATATGATTCGGAAGTTCCATGATGTTGCAGATGTAGAAATGTGTGGTATGGATGAAGATGTCGCTCGTATTGTGATTCCTGCACTCACCGTAGAGGATCCTCCATATCAAATTGGTGTCGATCAACACTGATTTTAACCATAAAAAGGGAGGGTGCTGATGCATCCTCCCTACTCTTTTACCCCACAACAACCATATAATAAACTACTAATAAGGAGTGATTATGATGGGTAATGGTATGACTTCTCAACCCACCTTAACACCTTTTCAGTTGAATCTTTTGTCTAATATTTTCCGTATTCTAGTAAAGGAAATTGCTACGGAAGAAGACAAGGAACTACTGGCTCCTGGTGAGATGGGTATTAACTATAAAGAAGGTTCCTTTTATATTCGCAATCCCCATACCGGTGAACTGTTTACTCCTAACAGTCTCGGTTATTTGAATCAGATTCTTTCTAAATATACACCTGAGACGAATATTTTGAATGCTGATCGTGTATCTGGTATTCGTTTCTATTCTAGTATTTCACAGTTGACTCAACTTGGTATTTCTCTGTCTGCTGATAGTATTATTCGTCAGATGGAGTGGCCTGGTATTCTGATGTCTCCTGTCGAATATGAGAACTACACTGCACTCCAGATGCCATCTGAATCTGGACTGATGTTGGTATTTAAAGCCACTCCTGAATTTGTCATGGCTTCCTATTACGATAATAGAACGAAGCTGACTTATCAAGGTAAATATAATCCTTTCACTCAATACTTTGAAGGATGGCTTTGTAATGAAGCTCCTGCTGGATTTATTGAACCTGAAGGTAGTAGTAACTGGGTTGAAATTCGTATTGATCATGAATTGAACGATCTTGAAATTATCACACTCAGAGCTACTTACGATATCAATCCCGGAGCTAAAGTTTCTGTAAATAATGGTGCGTTTTTACCCATTATTAATAACTCTGGCAATCCTCTGGACACCATGATTGCCGCAAACAATATTATAATGCTAATTTACGATGATACCAGAAAATCATGGATTTTAGCCAATTCTAATGAGACTTCGACAAACTCGATCCTGACAGTTCTTAAAGAACGTGTTGAAACCGCTACTGCTGATATTGACAAAGCCACGAAAGACTACAGAGAGCGGCTGGATCAGCTTACCACATCGGTGAATAATGATATCGCCGCTCTGAAAGCTCGTCCAGGTGTACTCAGAACAGTCATTAGTGAATGGGTCATTGATCGTAACGGTGTTGATACAATTAGTGCAGTGACCGGGTTTGATCCAGCATACGACAAACTTATTATCAATGTGGGACAAACTGTATTGCGTCCTAACCTTGATTATACGATTGAAGAGGCTGGTTCGATTTACCTTAAAGAGATTCGCTTGAATGAAGGTGATGTTGCTCAGTTCATCGTATTGAAGCAAGCTCGACCTACCGAGTAAATTCTGTAGGAAACACCAAAATTCTATTATATGAAAGGTGGAATTTTATATGGCTACTATTCAGAAAACCACACTGAAGCGTTACAATGGTACTGATTGGGATCCCGTATATCTGGCAAACTCTGCTGATATCACTTATATTGGTACCGGCTTTGAGGTCGCTTCCGGTGATGGTTTCGAAAAGGGCGAGTCTATCTCTGCCTCTACTTCTACTTATGATCTGCTGAAGCGCGTTATCGAGGGCCTGACCGCTGTCACTAAGGATAAGCTGCCTGCCCTGGAGGCTGGTACTGCTCTGACTGAGGTTGATGTCAGCAAGCTGAAGGGTGTTATCTCCCGTGATAACCTGCCTGCTGATGTTGGGGGTAAGGGTAAGGAAGTTACTTCTGAGGAAGCCAAGGCTGCTCTGACCAAGGCTGATGTTAACATTGGCGATATCGTCAAGGTTACCGGCGGTAAGGTTTACCTGGTTACTGGTACTGATCCTATGGGTTATCTGGAGCTGACCGACTCTGCTTCTGATATCGCTTGGGCTCGTATTACTGGTAAGCCTGACTCCCTGGCTGGCTATGGCATCAAGGATGCTGTTGCTTCCAACGAGAAGGTCACTGTTGCCTCCGCTGATAACAAGGGCAAGATCCTGGTTCTGAACGACGATGGCAAGCTGGATGTCGACGTTACTGGTGACGCCGCTAAGCTGGGTGGTCAGCTGCCCGCTTACTACACCGCTAAGTCCGATCATGACACTCTGGCTGGTCGTGTTACCACCAACGAGGGTGATATCACTGCTCTGAAGAAGGACATCAAGGCTATCGATGCTTCCTGGATTACCACTGGTACCATCGCTATCGATCGTTTGCCTGCCACCGTTATCGAGCGTATGTATGTCGCTGATAACGCTGAAGCTCTGAAGACTCTGACCACTAAGCAGGTTCAGAACGGTGATACCGTCAAGCTGGCTGATACTAAGAAGATGTACTATGTTATCGCTGATGATAATCTGGGTACTGAGGCTTACATGAATGCTTTCACTGAGTACACTGCCGGTATCGCTTCCTCTGTTGATTGGTCTGGTGTTCTGAATCATCCCACTACGATCGCTGACTATGGTATCACTGATGAGCTGCTGTATGCTTCCGATATCGCTGCTACTGCCACTGCTGGTAAGCTGCTGCGCGTTGGTGGTGATGGCAAGCTGCATGTTGATATTACTGGTGACGCTGACACCCTGGATGGCAAGCATGCTACTTACTTTGCTGCCGCTAGTGACATGACTCAGGCTAAGACTGACATCACCAATATCAACACCAATATCAAGGAGCTGCAGGATGTCGTTGGTGTCGGCGGCGAGGCTGGTGGCACCACTATGCGCGATGATATCACTAATCTGAAGGGTCGTATGACCACTGCTGAGACTGATATCACCAACCTGAAGGCCGGTACTGCTATCACTGCTCTGGCTGCTTCCAAGCTGACTGGTACTGTTGCTCGTGCCAACCTGCCCGCTGATATCGCTGGTCGTCTGTTTGAGAAGGCTTCTCTGGAAGAGGCTAAGACTTCTCTGACTAAGGATACTGCTGCCGCTGGCGATCTGGTTAAGCTGACCGATGGTAAGCTGTACATGATCGTTGATGCCAACTCTCTGGATTCCGATGCTGGCTATAAGCTGCTGGTTGACGTTGCTGGTTCCACCATCCAGTGGGCTCAGATCAACGGTGTTCCTACCAGCCTGGCTGCCATGAATTGGGCTGATGCGGTTACCACCGCTATGCTGGCTGATACCGCTTCTATCGCTAACAAGGGTAAGCTGCTGAAGATCGGTGATGACGGTAAGCTGAATGCTTCCATCACTGGTGATGCTATGACTCTGGAGAGCCATGGTGCTGCTTACTTTGCTACCAAGGAAGAGTATGATGCCGTTGCTGGCCGCATGACCACCGCTGAGGGCAAGGTTACCACCCTGGAGTCCGAGATCAAGGCCATTGACGCTGCTTGGATCACCACCGGCAAGATCAGCCTGGATCGTCTGCCTCATGGTGCTCTGGAGCGTTGTGTTGTCGTTCCCGATGATGACGCTCGTTACGCTCTGACGACCGATAAGGCCCAGAATGGTGATACCGTTAAGGTTACCGGTACTGGCCTGATGTACTTCATCATTGATGATAGCAAGCTGAGTGAGGCTGCTGGTTATGAGGTCTATACCGCTGGTACAGCCTCTGCTGTTGACTGGTCTGGTATTACCAACAAGCCTACCACTATTGCTGGTTATGGTATCACCGATAAGCTGGTCTATGCTAGCGAGAAGGTTACCACTGCTACTGGTAATGCCGGTAAGATCCTGGTCCTGAATGATCAGGGTAAGCTGGATGTTGATATCACCGGTTCTGTCGCCTGGGGTAAGATCACTGGCGCTCCCAAGAGCACTGTTGATGCTATTGATGCTGCTGTTGAGGCTGCTACTCATGCTAACCGTGCCGTTCTGGATAAGCTGGGTGAGGCTGATGGCGTTCTGACCTACAATGGTACTGCTGTTGCTACCAAGGCTCAGCTGGATGCTGTTTCTCTGGGTGCTCTGTCTGTTGTCGAGTCTGCTCCCGCTGATGCCACTGTTGGCCAGCTGGTTCTGGAGACCATTAAGTAAGGTAAGCTTACTAGAAAGGCTTGGTATATAAATGAATCAATTCTTTCGAATGAGACGTGCAAATACCAAGTCTAAACCATCCAATTATGACGTTCTGTTTCCACAAGCGATAACAAGTAACGTCATTCGTGCTGAGAATGGCGGCGTGCTGGAGTCTTTCTTGCTCCAGTACGACCGCCATCTTGGCGATCGAACTCAGCATTTTAATAGTGCGGTCAGTACCGGTACAAATCGGTATTTTGAAGTTCGTAAGAAGAATGAAGTTCTTGTTGATTGTTATCCTTTGCTTCTCACACTCCATACTTCTATGGAATGTGAACCTTACCTGAAGTTTAATGATGGTGAGTTTAAGGAAATTATTTCCGCTAGTGGTGATAGAATTCCTGGCGGGCAGGCTGAAGGGACTACGATCTTCCTGGTATGGAATGCCAATCTCGATAA
>ERZ1034873.378-NODE-378-length-25974-cov-20.693622_pt1 | contig 25974 bp, 32 predicted proteins | sample MGYA00520689_ERZ1034873 | MGnify/ENA primary metagenome ERZ1034873 (study PRJEB33766, sample SAMN09781722) | gut metagenome | biome: gut microbiome | host: Homo sapiens | place: Madagascar | study: EMG produced TPA metagenomics assembly of the PRJNA485056 data...
ATTTTTAAGGGGTCACTATGAATATTGATTATAAAAACACAAAGTTTGACACTTTACTTTTCTGCGACAATGATGTAAACCTTGAACGTGAGTTCTTAAGGCGTTTGTCCAACAAGCAAAAAAACGGTACACTTGATTTAAGTTCTAACGAGCAATTACTGTCTTTGCTCCAAAAGTCAAAACAAGAGCTTCAGAAAAAAGAATTAACCTTTGTTTTTAAAAATACAAAATATAACCTTGGTTCTTTCTGTGAAGATTTCGGATTTAACTACACCAAGCTATCAAGTGACATTCATGAACTAGGTCTAGAAAACAATCCTAAAGAAATAGAAAACTATCTTTTAGGCTTAACAGTATCAAATCCCAAAAATAAGGTTTTGGCTAAAATAACTTACGAGGGTGAAGTAGCTGTAATCGATGGTGAACTAAATTCTTACAATAGCATCGTATATGTAAGCGAATATGACGCTTATTTTAAACACAATGGTGAAATGTATGAGCTACAACATAGTAAGAAATACACACTAGGTATTGCACATTGCGAAATATTGCATGAGTGTATTACTTTGGCTATAATTGCTAATAACGACAGAGAAATGCACCATATGATTAAATTTTGGGGCATCCTTTTTAAAAGTAATGAGCAATTCATAAAGACACTTTGCGCCACCTACGACAAATACGAGCTCGGAACAAACTACATGAGTAACTGCTGCGCAAAAGCTCAAGGAAATTTATATGCAATCATAGGTATGGCATGGTGTTTTGATGGTTTTTGTGATACACTTAAAAAAATACTAAAAAATGAGCTTGCATTTGAAAAAAGTTTTGATAATATAAGCTCAATGGTTCGGAGCAATGAGCTATCAAGATTTAAATGTATGGTTCTGCTCAAGGAATCAGATTTAAAACCGTGGCAAATTGTAGCTTATGTCCATATCTTAGTTTTGCTAAACCCAAAGCATAAGAGATTACAGAAACTACTACTAAACTTAAAATCATGTTTTGTAAGCATGGATTACTAAATAACTAACTAACAAGGTATTTTAAAATGGACGTTAAATTTTTAATTCCCTCATGGAAAGAAGCCAAGGCTAAACTCGAAGAACTCAAGAAACTTGAACTCACTTTAAGAAACGATATCATTCAAGAAATGGGTGGCACAAACAAGTTCGAAGTTGGTGATGATGTTTTTACTATTAAGCGTGTAACCAATTACAAGGTTAATGAACCCGAACTCAATCAGTACTCTAAGGAACTTGCTGAAAACTTTATCGACATCGGTTCACTCTTTAAGGTTAAGCATGATCTTTCTGTAAGAGATTACAAGGCTTTATCTGCTGAACAAAAAGATTTGGTTGATAAAGTCATTACAATCACGGACGGTCAACCAAGCTTAAGTTTTACTACTACCCCAAAGACCAATGACTAGAATTAAACTAACAATCGAAATTAGCGGTGATGATGATAAGGTCGTCACCGACTTTTCTGAAATCAGAAGAACATACTCATGTTCAAAAGAGGATCTTTGTAAATACGTTGACACACTTATCACTTCTTTTCTGACGGGTGAACCTACGAAAGATTTTATCAATGTAGAAAGCAAGGAATGATTTATGGAACTTAATTTTACTGAAGAAGATTTTGATAACAAACTGCTTCCTGTTGGTGAATACGTTGCTTCCTATCAATCTGCTGATGTGCAACAACTAGGAAACGGCTTTGTTAAAACAATCTTTAAATTTAAGGTTGATACAGGCGATTATGCAGGTGATTTAGCGGTAGTTGAACTAATCTCTAGTCCGACTAATCAGCGATTAACTGCAATTGCCAAAAGCATTCAAATAAGAATTTTTACCGCTCTTTTGGGTAAAGAAAATTTTGAACTTTGGAAAACTTGGGGCGATACTGATTTCGTGAAAAACCGAAAGCTAAAAATGACAGCTGATATAGTAGCTGATAAGTATAGCCCGTTTAATTCTGAAAGGAATGTATTTAAAGGTTTTAAGTGTATCCTTTCCGATGATGAAAAGAACCAAATTCAACAAGAACTAATTAAGAAGCTAGGTGATAAAAATGAATAATGAAATTGCAACTGAAGAAGATATCGAAAACACAAATGAAACAAGAGAGCGTGTTCGCTTTTTAATCAATGCAGGTATCTACCCTCAAAAATTCCTTATGCAGAAAAACGGTATCAAAACCGCAACTGTATCAGAAGAAAATCTTAACAAGGCTTTAGGGCTTATCATGTTCGGTAAATCTTTGGGTTTAACTGAACCTATGAGTGTCAACAATTTAGCTAATATCAATGGCCGTATGGCTATGGACGTAATGACCATGGCAACACTAGTTTACAAAAGCGGTCTGATGGTTGATAAGAGAGAAACTTTCGACGAAGAAACAATGACAGCTACATGTTATGTAAAGCGTAAAGGCATGGAAAGCGGTGAAACAAGAACTTTTTCCCTAGCTGACGCGAAAGCTGCGGGTCTAACAAGTTCCGCAGTATGGAATAACTACACTAAAGATATGCTTGCCAAGAGAGCCTTGTCACGTGCACTTAGAAGTGTATTCCCAGATGTGGTAAACGGCTTGATTTCTGACGTGGAAGCTTCGGACGGTGAATATTCCAACAAGAACGCAAGTTCACATCAAGTACAAGAAGCTAAAGCACCAAAAGAAGAACCACAACAGCTTGCCATAGAAGAAAGTTCTACTGAATTGTTGACAGAGGCTCTTAATATGGTAAAATCCTCAAAAACTATGGAAGAACTAGTGGAAGTTTTTCAAACTGAAAACTCTAAGCTGAATAAGCAAGGAAAAATTGATTTTAAAAACGCATGTGTAAAGCGTAAAGAAGAACTAAAAAACGCTGACACAATTGATGAACAAGTCGACAACAACAAGGATTAACATCTAATATGGAACTAAATTTTGATTTAAATACTGATGATTTTTTGAATGAAGTTGAAAAGTCTAATGGTGGGTTTGCAATCATTGACACTAACTTACTTCCTTTTGTAGAAAGTGGCATGTATCGTTGCTCAATCCAAACAGCTTTTAAGCGTGTTAATTTGGATATGGGTATTTGCAAGATTGATTGCACCTTTGTTGCTTTTGACGGTAATAATCAACCTGTTGGTAAGTTTTCTATTTCTTACGACACCGATATGGAAAGCAAGTACTTTGTTAAGACTAAGGAACTTTGCTATTTAACAAATAACACTAAGGGCTTAGATCCAAAGGTTATTAACGGTAAGAACGGCGATTTTGAAATCTATCCTACACTTGAAAACAAGCCTTTAGTGGCAATCGTTTACAAGAAGAACGAAATCGAAAAGAATGGTAAAGTTTATGCTAATTACGCTTGCTATGGGTTGTATAATAGCGAAAAGTACTCATGCCGTGAACTTATCATGAAGAACAGAGGCGCAAATGTAACCAAGCCTACAGATATTAAAAATACATATGAGTTCTTAAAAAACAAGCTTGACGAAGATGCTGATGCCGAAGATGCTGATGCCGAAGATGCTAAGGGAAATACAGTTAAAACCACTTCCCCTAAACCAACAACAAGTGCTAAACCACAACAAGCTTCTTCTTTGAACGAATATGTTCAGCAGAATATAGTAGCAAACAAAGCACCAACCCAAACACCAACTGCTGATGACGAATTACCTTTCTAGTCCTTATTACTTTGTTAGTCTATCAAAGGGGGAAACCCCTTTTTTTTATCGTTTAAATTCCAAAAGGGCTTTTTATGAAGTTAGCTGAAAAAACTTTAGAACAAATCAGAAATTCAATAACGGTTGATAACGGCAAAAGATTTAAGGAACTTGAAAAGAAGTGGCTATTATCCCTTGAGGACGCCTACAAGGCAGATCCCAGCCCATTTAGAAATCATCTTGGTGCATCTCTTATCGGTGATGAATGCGACAGAAAAATTTGGTTATCTTTTCACCACGTGCAAGAACCCAAATTCAATGACAGAATGGTACGCCTGTTTAACCGTGGACACCTAGAGGAGGGGCGTTTTTTGGCAATGCTTGAATGTGCTAACATCGAACCTTGTAATTCAGATCCTAGTAAAGACGGTAAACAATATGGTGGCCGTCAAGGGTGGTTCGGTGGTTCTATTGACGGGTTAGCAAAGAACGTTCCCGACTTACCAAACGAAAAAGTAATGCTTGAATTTAAAACAATGAATGACAGTCGCTTTTCTGCCATGACCAAAAAAGGCGTGTATATAGCTGACAGAAGATACTACTTGCAAATGCAAGCTAATTTTTCGAACATGAATACACTATATCCAAGCTTAAATCTAAAGCACTGCTTGTTTATGTGCGTAAACAAGAACAATGATGATATATACATAGAGATAGTGGATTACGATGAAGAAATAGGTAAGTCAATGATTGATAAGGCTAATAATCTAGCTACTAGCTCTATACCAAAAGTACTAAAGCCTTGTAAAGCCTACATGCCTTGTAAGATGTGCGAATACAGAGATATCTGCTTTGAAAACATTGAGTACCCTCATAAGGCTTGCCGTAATTGCGCTAATTGCTTATTTACAGCTGACGGTGAATGCACTTGCTTAATCGGCGATAAATATTCAGAAAGTTGCTACGTAAAGAATGGGGATAGTGAATGATTATGACGCCTTACGAGTATCAAACAGATGCAGTAAACAGCATATACAACTACTGGAAACAAAATGGTAATAACGGGAACCCTGTAGTTTGTATGCCTGTTGGTAGCGGTAAATCGTTCACTATGGCCTTGTTTATAAAGTCAATTTTCGATAAGTTCGGTGATAAAATTAGTAAGGTTATGTGCTTAACTCACGTCAAGGAACTTATTGAACAAGATAGAGAAGCTTTACTTAATTATTGGCAGGGTGCTCCTGTCGGAGTTTATTCTGCATCGGTTGGTGGTAGAGATACATATCACAAAATAATCTTTGGTGGCATACAGTCTGCTGTAGGTCACTACAAGGAATTTGGAAAGGTAAATGTAATTATCATAGATGAATGCCACTTAGTAAGCCCTAAAGATACTACATCATACAGAAAGCTAGTTGATAATCTAAAGCTAGTAAATCCAAAACTAAAGGTTGTAGGGTTTACTGGTACGCCTTATAGATTAGATTGTGGGTGGATTACCGAGAACGGCTTATTTAATGACATCTGCTACGATATGTGTAATATTGACGGTTATGAAAAGCTGATAAACGATAAACGCTTATGTAACGTCATTCCTAAAAGAACGGAGCTACAAGTCGATACGAGCGAGGTATCTATAAGGGGTGGTGAGTTCGTAGAAAAAGACTTACAGCTTGCAGTAGATAAAGATGAAATAACTAAATCAGCAATAAACGAAACGATTAAATGTTGCCACGACAGAAAGCATATACTAATCTTTGCCACGGGTGTAAAGCACGCTACACACATTTGTGAGTATCTACAGTCATTAGGTGAAACCTGTACTGTAATAGACGGTGCACTACCAAAAGACGAAAGAGAGAAAAGAATAAACGATTTTAAGAATGGTACTTACCGCTTCTGTACTAACGTAAATGTATTAAGTACGGGCTTTAACTTTCCTGCTATAGATTGTTTAGTCATGTTGCGTCCTACTCAATCAGTGTCGCTTTATATCCAAGCCGTTGGACGTGGTATAAGATATAGTCCTCAAAAAGAGAACTGTTTAGTTTTGGATTTTTCGGGAAATGTTCAGAGATTAGGTTGCATCAACGATCCTATTCCACCTAAAAAGAAAGGTGCTAAAAGGTCTAGTGAAAACATGAAAAGCCCTGTTAAGGTCTGCCCACAATGCAACACTTATGTTGGTGCTAGTGCTAAAGTATGCCCTGCGTGCGGTTGGGAATTTAAAATGGAAACGGGTATTTATGAACACGCATCTTTACAAGAAATACTAAAAAAGCGACAGCAACAACATCAGAATACGTATGACGTGACAAAAATGATGTTTGCAAAAATCAAGACTAGGACAGGCGAGCAAGTTTTAGTTACATATTACAGTGGTATTCAAACAATAGCTAAAGATTGGTTAAACATAAGTTCACCACGCCCAGAAATAAGGGAAAAAAGTAGACAATGGATATACACAAGAATACCTAACGGTGAAGAAATATCAATACCAAGTGATAATCAGTCATTGCTAAAATTACTCTATGCTGATAAACTTTTAAAACCTAAAAAAATTACAGTTGATAATAGCACAGGATATCAGCGTATAATTAAATACGTATTCTAAAAAGGAACTTCAATGAACAAGCTAAAAAAGATAGATTGTTGGCTACTTCACCTTGCGACTGGCAAAGAACCACTTTGCATTTCTAAGAAGTGGATCGATAAAATCAATCAGAAATACCCCGATTATTTCTTTAATTCCGAGACGCTGATCACAGATAAAAACGATTGGTTAAACTATGACGTTATAACTGAAGATGATAAATTAAAAGTAATTGGTGACTTGAGCAATGCAGGTGCTACCGCTAAATGGTCTGACAAGTGGTTAAGTCATTTTGTCGTTAATAAAATCTGTAGAAACTCAATAGCCTTATTCCCTGTAAACGTTGACAAGCAATTATCTTTTGGCATGGTACTGTCTTATGGTTGCGGTTACACTGTAATCGACATTGACAGAAAAGAAGATGTTATTGATGAAAATGTAAAGCTTTATCAGCAAAAATGGATACGTGATTTCGATTCATATACAGAAAGAAGTATGAGTGGGAACGGATACCATATCATTATTAAAGGCACTATTGACCCCGAAAAATACCCTAGTCAAAGTGGCGTAGGTTCGGCAGGTATCAGAACTAATGCCTCTAGTTCACTGTATGCTAAAGGCTTTGAAATCTATTCTCAAGACAGATTTATTTGCGTTACCCATGATTTAATTGAAGATGGCAACGACGTTATAGAAGAAAGGCAAGAACTTTTAGATAAGCTTTGCTTAGAACTGAAAAAACCAAGTAGCGATGTTGTTCTGAAAGACGATCAAGACTTTAACATAGAAAATAATGATGAATTATTTAGCTACATTCAGACCTTTATCTGTATGTTTGTTGATGGCGATAAAGCTGAATTATTTAATGCTCTCTTTAATAATCTATGCAACTATGATTACGACAATGATGAACGCAAAAGAGTTTACAGTGATGAGAATAAATTAACTTATCCGTCACGCAGTGAAAGTGATTTCGCTTTTATTTGCCTTTTAGTTGAGGGTGTTCAGAACGAAAAAATTGTAAAGTCTATATTCAAAGTAAGCAAGTTATCTGAACGGCCAAAAGCCTCTAGACAAGATTATCTAGACTCAATGATTTTAAGAGCTAAGACTAATCAAGAAATAGAAAATAAGAGCAAGAACTTTTCTGAGGAAGTCGATTTAAGAAAATCAATCGAGAGAAAGAACCTTGTAAACGAAGCGATTAACCAAGCTTATATTGACGTAAGCCCCGAAGTAGCGGTAGTAAACTCAATGTTTACTGAAAGCAACACCGATCCTAATTACAGTGTCAACGAGCTATTAGCTGATACTCTTTATAGTACAGGCTTAGTTGATGCGCTAAAGAGAAACTTTACTGAAATAGATAGTGAGTTTTTACCGTTTGTATCAAATAAAACTACATCTATAGCACGCCTTATTGATAAAGGCTACATAAACAGTGTAGGGTTTAATGTGCTACAAGATAACATTCTGATAGTGCCACCATTATGTAGTAAGTTGCTTTACGATATTACAAAGTGGTCATACAACACACGCATTAAACCTGTATTAGAAATATCCTTAGCAAGCACTATCGGTATTCTAAGTGGCATTTGTGGAAAGATGTGGCAATTACCAACAAATACAGGTTTAAACATGTATATAATCTTATGTGCACAAAGTGGTATTGGTAAGGACGGCTTACATACAACAAAAGATGATTTACTGTACCAAGTAAACGAGTATAGCCAAAGTAAAATCAAAACAGATGTTGACATCGAAAGACACATCGTGTCCGAAGATTTTGTGTCCCCACAAGCATTAATAAAAAAATGCGCTTCCGAGGGTGCAGTGCAAGAATACAACGGGAGAGTTTTTAAACAGTATGCTTCATTCTGTAATTTCCAAACTGAATTAGGTAAACGCTTAAAAGCTATTAGTGAATGCTCTAGAGACGCTAATTTACAAGGCTTAAAGGCTCAATATTTAGCACTCTATACAGGTTCGGGCAAGAATAGTACTTTAGGCGGTATGACTTACTCTAAGAAAGAGAATAATGTAAATGCCTCTACAGCCCCCGCCTTAAGTATTGTTGGTGAAACTACCATTGAGGGCTACGCGGACGCTTTAACCCCCGAAATGGCTAGTGACGGCTTTTTGAGTAGATTTTTAACTATCACTTATGACGGAGCTAGTATTTTTCCTAACTTTAACGGTATAGACAATACAATGCCCGAAAAGATGATAGAGGACTTATGCGGTTTATGTATTCAAGAAAGTACACTAGCAGGTAGAAGTGTTACGGGTGCCGAGAAGCCTAGATTTGTAACAATAAAGATGAATGACCAAGCAAAAGACTTTTGCTACAAGCTAGAAAAGCTAACACTCTCAATTCTAAACGGTGGTGTAAGAACTAAAGAATATTATCGCCAAGCGTGGAATAGAGCTAATCTTAAGATAATGAAGCTAGCTGGCTTATGTGCCGTTTGCAATAACCATGCAGATCCTATAATAAACCTACAACATTTGGCATGGGCTTGTAGATTAGTGTTCTTAGATATAGCACGTGTATACAATGTTATTTTGAATGGTGATAGCAATATCGTACAAAATACAGATATGGTTATGAGTGATGCACTATATAGATCGGTGGATCAATATTTATTAAATAAACCAACTCCGAAACTTGCTGAAATAATTAAAATGCCATATAGTACTTTGTTAAAACTACATGAAGATAGAGTTATCCCACTGGAGTTTTTTAAAATCAAGTTATCATCATCAAAAATATTTAACAAGCAGCGATCACCTTTTATGGCAATCAAAAACGCTTTAAGTTTTGAGGAGGGCACACTTGATTTAGTATCAAACAATACACTTACTAGAAAATACAATACATGCAAAAGGTGTTACATTGTATCTTCTGATTACGAACCTAACCCTGCTAATGCGATTTAATTATGAACAATTTAGACATACTATTAACCTTACTTTTTTCTCTCCTTGTAATGCTATGCGTATACAAAGTACTAATGGCTATAGGCTTTATTAGATCTTTTGTTATCTATGCTTTAGTGATGATTTTTAAAAACATTAAATCTAATTGCTTAAAGGCGTATGTTGGAAAATATTTTCTATCTTCTGTTAAAAATAGTTTTGTTTTTTACCCTCAAAAGTTCAACAATTTTATTGAAATGATGAGTAATGAGGATAAAGATAAACTAAGAGCAAAGGAAGAATATTTCCTTGCTTTGACCGATAAAAACATGATTAAATTGATGGGTAGCTTAACTCTAGCTCAATATTTTATGGGCTTGTTTATAGAAACTAGAGAACGATTAGATCTTCTAGCAGAGACAAGAAAAAAGGTGGCTAAGTTAGTAAATGATTTGTGATTATATTTTAACATCTCCCTTAAAAATTCCTTACACTAGTAAGAAAGAGTTTTCTCTAAACATGAATACGTATAGAAATACACATTTCCAATGCTTGAATAAAGTTAAAATCAAGTACAAGGAAGAAATGAGAGACTAAATAATGCAACTCCCTGTATTTAATCATATTGATTGTATTGAGTACACGATGTATTACCCCGATAAGAGAAAGCGAGATGGTATGAATGTCGCTAGTGTAATAAGCAAGTTTTTCTTAGACGCTTTAACAGAATACGGAATTATTGAAGATGATAATGTTAATATTGTCAGAAGCGAAGCATGGAAGTTTGGCGATGTTGACAATAAATCTCCAAGATGAGAAATAAAAATAACAGGTGATGTACGTGAACTTTAAAGAAGTATTATGTGATCTACACGACATAGTTGAGTTACTACACGATGATGAAACATTCGACTTAAAGCGTGTCTTAAATTCTGAATTGCTAACGGTTGCCAAGTGCGAAGATGTGTATTTCTTTGTGTCTGACGGAACTCCAACTGTTGCTATAGCTAATCTAGATAAAGAGTTTATAGGTTACGAACATATTCCTACAAACTTATTCCTATGTGATAAATGGAGCTTACTAAAGCCGATTGATTTAGGTTGTAGGAATAATGGCATTTATGATGTTTTTATAAAAAATTTAAAAATTTTATCTGAACCTATTGACTGTAAAAAACAGAACAACTATAATTAAAGTAAAATGTTTAATTGATTTTGACTTAGGAGTATTTATGATTAACTCAATGAAATCCATTGCAAGAAAAATGGGTATTAGCTATAGCACTGTATTAAAGCGTAAAAAGAATGGTGCTACCGGTGCTGACTTATATGTTAAGCCTATGAAGTATGGTGAACATGTTGCTAAGCCGTGTGTTGACCATTTAGGCAATAAGTTTTCATCTTTAACCGCTCTTTGCGAGCATTACAAGATTGATATGCCCGTATTCTATTCTAGAATGCAAAAGAATTGGTCACTAAAAGACGCTTTAACAAAGCCCGTACACAAGGTTACTACAGAAGAAATTATTTATAATGGCGTCAAGTACAGTACACTAAACGAACTGTTTAAAAAGCTGAATTTAAACGCCCCTATGGGATATTATTATTTAAGAAAGGGCAGATCATTAGAAGATGTTATCAAAATGTTAATTGAAAAAAGAGACGAGAATTGTTAATGTATTTTATTAAAGTAAATAAAAACGCTCAAATGCCATGTAAGCGTGATGATGATGCAGGCTATGACATTAGATATTGTGGTTTAGAAACACTCTATATTCACCCTAACGAAGTAGAAAAAATCGCTACAGGTTTTAAGCTTTGGATTAAAGATAAAAATATAGTTGGTTTAATTTTCCCTAGATCATCTACAGGAACTAAAGGTTTAAACCTCGCAAACACCACAGGTGTAATTGATAGTTCTTACCAAGGTGAATGGATTATCGCACTGAAAAATACATCTAGTGAAGATATTGTTATTAAACCAAACGATAAAATTGCCCAAGTTGTGTTTGTTCAACTTGGCAAGACTTCCATTAAAGAAGTGGAAGAATTTCCTGCCGTAACAAGTAGGAATATTGGTGGCTTTGGTTCTACAGGCCGAAGCTAATTTTACTTAACTAGTTATGTATGTAGTTGTCAAGGCATACTCTAGCTTCTTCAAAACCGTGGCAGATTGCGCACTTATAACCTTGTTCGGTGAGCTTTTTGATCCACTTGTTTTGAGCTTCTGATGTCTTGGCACCTTTGCGTGTAGATTTCATTTCAATAAAAAGCCCGTGACTCCCACCATTGGGGAAAGGTAGGAATAGATCGGGCACTCCAGCTTTAACCCCTTGTTTCTTCAGATTGCTAGCTTCCACTATGTTACGACTTCCACCATTAGGAACGTGAAAGATTAGGTCATATGGGAACCCTTTAAGCTCGCAGTACTTAATGAGCATTGTCTGTTCTGTTGCTTCAGTTGGTGTTTTCATGCTTTAGCCTCTCTCATGTGTTCAAAACGCCCCAAAAATAGTCAATTATAAGAATTATATAATCATTATAAAGTCTGTATAATTCCAAGTATGGCCAAAATTGGCCACCAACGCCATTATACACGGTCGCTAAAAAAAGAGAAAGAAAGTCCATGTAATAAAATTATTTAGAAAAAGCGACAGCGGTTTTATTTATTTAAAATTGTTGTTGCTTTCTTTTTAAATGGTAAATATAATTTTATACCAAAAGGAGAGCTTATGAATTACTTGTTAAGAAAAAGCACTATTTTTGGTGTAACAGTAACATCATGGATTGACGAAGATTTTGTCCGTTTTATTGTTTTCGATAAAGAATTTAGCTTAAGTATTGATTTTGGCAAATTAGAAATACCAAACATTAAAGATAACAAAGAATTGCTTGATAAGGTGCTTTCTGCAGCACAATTACCGCAAAAAGAAAGTGAAGATTTGTTTGTCTTTTTGTTACAAGAATTTCTAAATGGGGCGTTTTCACAAAGGTTATTATAATGGATCCTATAGATTATAGTGCTATTGTTATTGAGTGTTTAAACAAGGTTGCAGAAAATTTGTTTTCGACTAAAGCCGAGAAGAATATGTTTGTTGCAGACGGGTGCAAAACTGTTGAGGGGTTTTTGTATGATATCTGCGATTTTACTGATGATAAAAGCAAATTTGTTATAACAGACAGATTGAACGAAATAGGCGAAGAATACGCACAAAAGTATCACATTGATAAAAGTATCATGGGCACTCTATGTGCGTCAATCGTATTGAATTTAGTTGAAATGAAATCGTAATTTAAGGTGGTGGAGCTATGGATATTAAGTATACCAAGAAAAAAGATTTAGTTGAGCGAAAATCGGACGAAGTTAATGAATGGGAAAGAAAGGCAAACGCTTTAAGGGAAAAGGCGTCTAACTATCTGAACAGGCAGTTTTTTAAAATCGAATATGAAAAGGCAGTTCAAACGAAAATTATACTTGCCAAAGAATTAATGTCTTTGTTAAGTACTAATGAGAGCGAGCTTTACGCTGCATGGAAGCATGAACAACTACGTGCCATTCGTTCAGATATTACACGCCTAAGCTCAAGAATGAACTTGTTGTCTAAGGAATTAAAGAACAACAACAGAAATGATAATGACAGAGATATTTTCTGTAGTTTAAACGGTATGATGGGTATATTAGATTCAATGGCCGATGATGTATCTGTTATTGATGATAGCTGTTACTGATTTTACCTTGAGTAAACCATTGACAATAGCCTTACACTACATTTACAATTGTCATTATTAGAGTATTTTTAAATGGCTAGTTCTAAAATCACTTTCGATAACATTACGTACTCTAGCGAGTTAAAACTTTGTCTTGCTAAGAACATTTCTTACAGGGCGTTTTTACTTGCTAAGAAAAGATATCCAAACGCCACTAGTGTTGAAGTTTTTAAAAACTTGCTACTAGACAAGACAATCGGATACGTAAAAGACCATAAAGGCAATAGGTTCAAAACTGTATCTGATATGTGTAAGCACTATGGTATTTGTGTTGATACGTATAGAAAACGTATCAGAGATGGCTATAGCAAGCAAGACGCACTGGAGATGCGAAATCAAAGGCTTGTTATCTGTAAAGACCATAACGGTAAGATATATAAGTCGCTAGCTGAAATGGCAAGAGCTTATAAAGTACCTTATGAAAGAATTAGTAGAAGCTTACGTGAGGGTTACGATATAAGATACGCTTTAGGTATATGGGATTATCCTACAGAACTAGAGTGTTTAGTAATGAGCGTGTTACATCGTTATGATATACGCCTATCAAAGCTTGCTCGTTTGTTCGGCTTAAGATATAACGATTTTTATAAGAGTATTCATCGAGACCTTTTTTCTGAACAAGAGAAAGAAAAAATCAAACAAAAACTAAACTACATAAAATTAACAGGAGAAATTTGAGGCCACATATGATTAAAGTAGAAAATATCAAGGTTTTTAACCTAGAGGGTGCTATCCGTGGCATGCGTAACCCTATGAACTCGTGGGATAAATCGGACACTGATTTTAGTAAAGAAAATGTAACACTAGGTGAAAACGATAAGTGCCTAGCACAAAGACTTATTAAGGCAGGTTCTGAACATCGTAAATTTTTACGTCAGATTATGATTAGCTTTGATGTCGTAGCACCTACCTATTGGTACTTAGAGTTCGATACCTACAAGGTAGGAGTTATATCTAATAGTTGCTCAAAGATGCACAAGCTTATGAGTAGACCTTTATCACTAGATGATTTTAGCATTGACTACACACCCGGCGGTCGTATTGAAGATCACCCTATGTGGTATTTATTATTGGGAATATTAAATAAGGCCATAGATATTTATAATCACTTTGATGAATACAAGCAGAAAGGTAAATTACGTGAGTCGTTTACTGATAAGAAGCAAGTATTTCTTGCTGCATTACAGTTGCTACCTATGAGCTACAACCAAAGACGTACTGTTACCATGAATGCAGAAAACTTGCTAAATATTGTTAATCAGCGTTCCCACCATAAGTTAAAGGAATGGCATGATTTTATTGATGCTATGCGTGATGGGACACCCAAATTGAGTTTTCTCTGGGACTTGGTTAATAACACTAAAACGAAGTGTGAGTAGATAACACATGGGCAATGACGCTATTTTAGTACAAAAAGCTTTAAACAAAAAAGCCTCAATTGTGGCTAATAGTTTACTAAAAGTAAACAGTTATTTAAACGAAATAGATTCAGCTTTAGAGGGTGTGTGTGAACTAGATACTCAAGCTAGGAGAGGCAATGTTATCGCAAAGCTAGCTCTACATAGAACACTGAAAATGCACTCTCATTTGTTCGAGGTTTGGAGAAAGTTTTTGTTAGAAGATTTAGACCTTGTTGATAAAATCATAAGCAACAACCCTGTTCTAACAGTAAATGACTACGAAGAAATAAAAAAGCTAGACCCTTGTTATTTCGACAATGTATTAAAAGTTCATGATGTTGTTACCAAGGATAAAGAGTAAGCTTTTTGACATTTTAGGTTTTAGTGATAAAATGTGACAAATATCACAAAGGAGTGCATATGTTTAACTCAAAATTAAGACTAAAGCCTGTTACAAAGAAGTTTTACTTCAATTATGTGTCCTCGTTCACAAAATAACTTATTAGCAATAATTAAATAAATTAGCCCGATGAATAATCGGGTTTTTGTTGACTAAATTTTAAAAACTAGGTACAATTGAATTGTTTAAATAAATGTAGTAAAAGCTCTTGAAAAGATTAAGAATTGTTTATAAAGTAATTTTAGCTCCTAGAAATAGGGGCTTTTTTTGACAAAAGGAGTGTTAATTTCAGTAGTGATTTTTAAGTGTAAGGATTGATTCAGATCCTAGTAGACTAGGTTGCTGACTAGTGATTGAAATGTCAGCGTAAAGTGTCGAGTTCATGCCCAAGAGGGGAGCTAAGACATTGCCTTTAATTTTTAGTAATTAAAGGTGAATTAAATGAAATATATAGCATCATGCTCGTGCGGTAAGGATAGCCTTGCCATGGTTTTAACTTTAATCGAAAAGAAAGCACCACTTGATTGTGTTATCTTTTTTGACGCAGGTAAGGAGTTTAAGTCAATTTATCGAATTTGGGATAAGCTTAAGGTTATCTTAGCTGAAAATAATATTGGAGCTGTAACTTTAACCCCAAATAAACCGTTCGATTACTATTTTTCTGAACACAAAATTAAGACCCGTGACGGTTCTAACAAGGTTGGTTATTCATGGTGTGGCGGTCGTTGCAGATGGATGACACAATTTAAGGTTGGAGCTATCAGCAAGTTCTACAAGGAACATTTTAAAGATGATGTGATTGTAGAGTATGTTGGTATTGCTAAAGACGAACCAGACAGAGTGAACATTAAGCGTGAAAACACAATTAAGGTTTACCCTTTGGTTTATTGGAACATGACCGAGAACGATTGCTTAGTTAAGTGCTACAAAGCAGGGTTCAATTGGCTCGAAGATGGTGTTGATTTATACACTGTTCTAGATAGAGTTAGCTGTTACTGCTGCGGTAATAAGAACTTAAAAGAACTTAAAGCTATCTATACGCACTTACCGCAATATTGGCGACTGTTAAAGGATATGCAAGACAAAACATCCATTCCGTTTAGAGACGACAAAACTATTTACGATTTAGAAAATAAATTTAAGTAGTCATGTTAAGCCCCTGTTTTATCGGGGGCTTTTTATAAATTAATCTTTACTTCTTATATGTAAAATATAGTGATATATAGCAAACTTTGATAACGATTAAAATTATATGCTATAATCTAAAAATATTTTATTGTAAGGAACCGAAATGCGACACTATTACGAAGTTATAGACTCTAGCTTAAAATGTTGTGGAAAGATTTTGCCGTTTGAGAAGATCAGAAAAGAATATTGTTTACATTATCTAAAAAAAGAAAACATGACCACGGTAAAAGAGGTGATCATGTTCGAAATTTGGCATCAGTATTCTACAGAATACGCCTACAGTAAATGAATACACTAAAACAATTTTTCATTAAAACATGCCAAACTTAGATCGTTAAGAGCGTACCTTGTTTTACAAATTTTTTCATACAAAAGGCTTTCATCGTCTTCTAAAAAGATTTTTAATACAATAAAAGCCTTGTTTGCTTGCTGTTCTGTAAAACCTTTCTGGTTTAACATCGCTCTAAGATTGTTCTTAAACGGTCTAAAGATACGTGGTGTTTGAATAAAATAGGTGTCCATTTCTTCAAGGTAAGATAAAGCCTTTTTCAAATCCTCTATCCCATTCTTTCTCATACATCTCACAATGTATTTAACAACGTTCCCACTAAAGAAATCCAAGTGGTAGTGAGAGATAAAATCCCGCGGTTGCATACCACCTTGATAATGCCAACCACCTACTTCCTTAACTAATTTATCATCTTCCATAGCAACTCCTATTTACAAAACTAAGAAATGACATTATTATAAACTATTTTTTTTGTAAATTGAGGATATCATGAAGCAATTAACGTACGATGAGTTGAGAAAACTAGACAAAGAGAATACTGTATTTGCCTTAACATATGACTTAGCTCAAGATTTTATTTTTCTGTTATCTAATAAGCAAGGTTATGTTTACGGTAATGCCTCCACGAGCGACGTAGGGTACGTTATTTCGAGCTTTATGATTATTACCTATAAAACACCCACCAAGGATATAAAGTCGCTAAATTTGCGCTCTAATAGCTTGCTAGAGCTACAGAATTATATAGACGATGATTATTATGTAGTATTGAGTAGATTAGGCGAAATTCCTTACAATGGCGATAACTACAAAAACAAGCTGGCATTTGACGCTAAAATGTACCAAAGAATATACAAGTTAGTGCTTCCTGATTACCTTGCCATGAAAAAGCTAAGCGAGTACTTTGGTAAAAACCTTTGGAACATAGAGAAGCAAAGTGTAGGCGAATTGCTTTTTACACCTATAACCAAGCCAAATCTTAGTTTTAAATATACAGTGCCGACTTCAATTAAACAGATGTTACAGTACTGTTCAACTGAGCTGAACAATATAGTAGATAACATCTCAAAGATAGATTTCACTGTGGTAAATGGCAAGATAACCCACGATAATAAATTGCCTATATATCACAAAATAGGCGACCTAGATTTTAATATAGGTATCGGCGGTATACACTCTAATTCAATAGAATGTACATTTAAATCAAATATATACAATTATGACGTAAGCTCGTATTATGTGAACTTGCTCACAAATGATAATATCTTTACCTCAATGATAGGACAGGATACTGTAGAAAAACTTAGAGCAATATACAACAAGCGCATAGAAATAAAACAAAACAACTATGAACTTAGCGACGGCCTAAAAATAGTACTAGTTTCTTATACAGGCAAACTAAACGAACCTCATAGCAAAAACTACTGTCCACAAGCTTATCTACAAATGACCATGACAGGACAACTTCTGCTTTTAATACTATCTGAATTTATAAACAAAATCGGAGCGAAAATTATCTTTGTTAATACAGACGGTATATGCGTCAGAACTCATGATAAAAATAGAGTAGATAAAGCAGTAGGATATTGGTGCAAGCAAACAAAACTAAAGGTAAATTGCGATAAATATTTGTGTATCAAAATGGACAACATAAACAGTTATATGGCCGTTAAAAGCAATAATGAGTTTATAGGCAAATGGAGTTATAATCCCGATTTTTCTCTAAATAGAAGTAATAACTTAATCATATGTTCTATGGCAATAAATCTATTGTTCTCACTAGGAATACCAATTCAACAAACAATAAGAAAAATGGACTTCAAGCTACTGTTATTCAATAGAAAAAGTGGCGAACAAACTTATCTGTATTACTTTTCTTATAACGGCGATAAATTCGGTTTACGTGATAAGAACGGTAAAAAGATACCAAATAGCGAGTACTGTTGTTTTTATAATGGTGGTAAATGCCCCGAGGATATAATGTACACTGCGTATATAGAAAAAGCAGAAAAAATGCTTAATGATTTAGGTTTTATTGACGAATGGGACAAAGAGGCTAGGCGTCCGAAATTAGCAAATAAGTAAATAAACAAGGGGCTTAAACGCCCCTTTCTTTTACTTACTGTATAATTAGGCTAAATATACGGTGCCCAAGCCTCTTCTGTGTCGGACGGTTCAACTGTTGTAGTCTGCCCGTATTTCACAATCCATTTTTGCCCATTGTGGATAACAATATCATAGCTGCTGTACGTAGTACCGCTAACCCATTCACCTAAGTAATGAAAACCTGTAATCAGCTTAGACCACTTAGTAGTATCTGCGATTTCTGACCCCTTAGCACCGTCCTTTTTACACATATATACATTGTTATTAGTGGTGACGATATTAAGGTTCTTATAGGTATTTGCAGGTACTAAATCACCTACAAGCTCAAAGTCAGAGAATAGCTTAGCCCATTTGCTAGTGTTTGCCACTTCTGAACCTTTAGCACCCTCATATATACACATATACAAGGTGTTATCACTAAGCCCGATGTTATATAACCCATAGGTAGTATCTGCAAATAAATCACCAACATAGTGAATGCCTCTAACAAGATTAGTCCATTTGCTAGTATTTGTTAATTCACTACCCTTGGCACCGTTAGCTAAACACATGTACAAGGTGTTATCTTTGGATACTAAGTCAAGCATGTTGTAAGTCGTGCTTTCTCCAAAGCTTCTGTAGCTCATTGCAATTCTACCAATTTTTACTGTAGCCATTATTAATCCTTATATTTTCTGTATAAATAGTCTTCTTCTATGTAAAATTCAGTGTTAAAATCATCTTCCAAGGTAATGTAACAATCACCGTTCTCATCAATAGAAAAACTTACTGGGTACTTAATGTCAGTAGATAACATTATAGTGTCCTTTTTAGATGAAGAATAACTATAACTTGAAGTTATACTCATGGTGATATCTCTTATAGATGTAAACGTAAAAGTAGGATCATACAAGCTTTCGTAATCACCACGCTTTACTGTAAATGCCATTTTACATGATTTTTCAACATCGTAAGGCAATTTAAACACATAATCGCACCATGATTCATTGTTACTATTACTCTTTGTTGTAAAAGGGATGTTCTCTATCGTTCTTAGCTTATGCCCCGTTAAAGTATAGTAAGTTACATTTATTGTAGAGCCATCTTCCATTTGGATGTTGTTATTTTCATACCACGATGTAACAAAATCATAAATTTGAGTTAATCTATTTCTAGTACAGAAAGATAACGTCACGTTATAGTCGTGTCTTATTGTTGAAGAACTAGTAAGATAAGCACCGCTATAATTAAGATTTGCCACAGGATAAGGCCTATACGCACGACTAGCAAACGATAATGTAGCGGTGTTCGCATTACCGATGTTCGCAGAGCCGTAATTGTCGCACTCACAAACTCTAACACTTAGCTGTTCTCCATCTTCATAGGTGTCATTTAAGAAATATTCGCCATTATCATAGTCAAAAACAAAGCATTTAGCCCCGACTTCATGCGATGTAGGAATTGTGTCAAAAGCGCCTCTAACAATCGTAAGCTTATTAGATTTTTGGTCATGGTTTGCAATAGCCACAATTTCATTATCAACTACCGCTACACTACTTATAGATAAAGCAGATAGGTTGTAGGTACTGTCTATATATACTTCTGTAGACTTTTCATCTAGTAATTGAGCAACTCTAAATGACGGCGTAAATTCGGGCACAAGCCCTGCAAAGGAGTAAGTTGATGCATCAAAAGATGTGAATACACCTGCTTGGTTAATACCTGTTGCACCATACTTACTTGGCATCAGCATTGCCTTTGCGTAACCCGTGTCGTTAATCAAGGTGTTGTTTATAGAGTTATCGTTCTTATACAATGCAAAATAAGGAGCCTCAATTAAACCAATGTCTTTAATACTACCGATAGAGGTTTCATTTCCACTACTACCGCTTTCTGTTGGGTTTGACGCCAATGTAGTATTTAGGTTAAATGAATACTTGTCTTGAGATAAAGTCATTGATACTTCTTGCGTTTTTGAATCGCCGTAAGAAATTTTAATAATTCTAAACGGAACATTATCAATGCCTACTTCGGGAAAGTTTAACTTTACACAATCACCGATATTTAGATCAAACCCTACAGAATTTGACTTAACCTCAACAGATAAAAACTGACTAGATAAACTTGCTAGCTCTCTTTCAGCTATCTGTAAAGCGGTATCTTCCCAACATATATATTTATGGGATACATCAGCATTGTTTATCTGTCCCGACATCTGAATAAGGCCGATATCTTGGATAACAACAGATGAGTCCGAACCGTTTTTGTAATTTCTGTAGGTTAAAGTGACTTGATTTATACAGTTGTTAATACAAGTTCTTTTAATCTCGCCTAGCTCGGTAATATTGTTTACATCAATTAAAGGTAGCTCCTCAAGCTTGTAATCATCACGTAAAAGCTTTAATTCAATCAAACCTGTACGCCTGTTAAAGCGCAAGTTAGCCCCGATTGTGTCGCACACCTCGTTTATGAAGTCCGCTATTTTATCACTACCCTCGTATACAAAGCTGATACCAAAATCTTCATCGTACAACACATCAGCACAACGCATGAATGATTGCATATCAATACATGATGGTGGCTTACCCAAGCCCCATACAGGCGATGTTATAGCCTCATATATCGCATGTACAGGATTGTAATCTATTTGCTTTGTTAAGTTACTAGTTGTTGATGATCCATCACCGTCTGTACTATATTCAACCTTGTTAAAGGTGTAAGTCTTTTCGGGAGTAATTAAAACAATATTTGACTTTGAGTTGCAGAAATAAAATTGAGATAAGTCCGAACGATCGCCGTTATAGTCAATTTCTAACTTATCACCTAACGCAAAAGCCGTACCCGCAATTACATAAAATTTTTCACCCTCATAAACAAGGAAAAAAATAGTCTTAATATCAGATTCATAAGAAAAAGCAAATACCTGTCCATTTAACCCTAAGTGACCTACGCTTATAGTTTTAGGGGTAATGACAAATTGCTTTGTCCAATTATCAATTTGCTTTACTGTCACACATGAATCATCTAAATATGTAATGATCTTATTCGCATGGTCGTAAACCATTGGTACGCTATTCGTAGTTACGTATAAATTATTACTCGGACTATCTGTTAAATCGTAATACGTTCCTACGTCGTAATACCCTTTAACAACGTTCCAAACACCATGGTCACCCATGTATCTATAATGCTCTAGTTCTCTTTTTCCTAGGCTTAAATAGCATTGCTTGCGCTCATTACCTGTAGCAGGTATTTTATCTACAGTAAAATATGCTACAGCATCACCTACGGCAAAATACTCTTTATTTACTGTCATAGAATTTTTATTCCTGTTCCGTCAGTGTATCTGTTGTTAGAAAAGACTTTGGCGATTTCAATAGGGGTCTTGCTACTAGTCTTTGCGTAACCAAAATTCCCTACATTGCTCATGTTAGATGTTTGGTATTTATTTATAGCTATCTGTGTTTGATAAAAAATACTTACGGTATCTTCATTCAAACCTAATTCAAAGCCTAAAACACAATCGGGAACAGACGGGTCGAAAAATACTCTAAATTTCTTTGACGGAGTAGTATTTAATAAAGTAAGTTTTTGCCCTGTCAAAGAGTTTTTTCTGTCATGGTCTATAGTTGCTTTCTCTGAATACCAATTAACGTCATACGTTGTGTTTAAGTAATTAGTCGATTTAACTCTAAAGCTCCATGCCTTGAGATATGGCGATAATCCCATGTAAAAATCACGGCTTACAACACTCACAACACCTCGTGTGGCACTTAGTAACTCTTTAGATATCTTTGCTAAATAAGGGCTTTTTTCTTGGTCGGGTTTTCCTAGTCTAACCTCTACATCACCACTGACACCACCCTCGGCATCGTCACCACCGAACAAATTTGGCTCATCTATTTTGATAACCTTTGTTACACTAACAGGACTGTCCCATGCTGTTTCGTCGTTAATCTGTATTTCTAAAATGGAGTCAATAGGAGCCATACATATTACTTGCTCCATTGTGGCATAGTATTTTTGTGGTTTTTCCTTTTTAGCCTTTTTACTTCCCATTGTTATCTTCCCTTGAAATAATAACTAATCTCTTGATTTGTGGATCGAGCTGCTCGTTCTCATCAAACTCTAAACCCTTTTTAACCAAATCAGAAAAACTAAACCCTTTTAAAGCACAGAACTGCCTAATACCGTCAAGGCAATAACCCGCTTTTCTACAGTGTTTTAGTTTTATAGTAACCATATTATTTTTCCTTTCTTGGGTTTAAATAAGCTGTTATCTGTGTAGATTGCACCCACACAGTACCCCTAACAACACATACCTTTTCACCCTCATCAGTTGACGGTGTTTGATCGCTGTTATCGCCGTCTGACGATGGAACTCTAACGCTACGTAACGCCAATATACAAGCTACTATGGCTACAATCGCTACTGCGACTATATATGCAAATGTGGTCATACTAGTTACCTCTATTAAGTACTTTAAATTATTTAACGGCAGAAATAAGCGAAGTGTCGGGTTTTTGAGTACGCCAACCTGCTTGTGATACTCTTGCAGGGTTATCCAGAGGCATTATAGGATAACCGCCAAAGTTCTTGTCATTATCAAATCTATCTCTACACATCTTTATGCTTCTGTCGCAACCTTGGTACATTTTTACAGTACCGTATAAGTCTTTGGTATATAAAGGTCTATTCACAAATAAATTGCCGTTATCATCAATAGCTCTTATATAGTAGCAAGCTGAATTTTCAAGCTCAATCATACCACCTGCTAAAGAACTATCAAAAACAGAACCTTTTACTGATACGTGGAATGAGTCAACCAAACCCAAGCTACTTGCAGGGAATTCGAATTTATGTGCTAACTTATTCACTTTGCATTGTTGGTCATATAAACAGAAAGGACATCGTCTTTGGTAAATTTGGCGCAATCCTTGTCTTTGAGTGTCAAACAATAAAGAACCACATTCAAACTCTATATCTGTTAGTTTTATGCTTACAGAATTAAGAATACCGCTCCACTCGATAAGTATCTTGTCTATCTGCGGTATATACTTTTTAATAATAACGTTTGTTGTAAAGTTATCAAAAAACTTTATTGTCGCTTGCCCTAAATCACACTTGTTAGACGCTGTTATTGTTACAATTTCTTTTGTTATTTCAGTAGGATCATGTTGTATTTCCGAGTGTGAAATAGGTATCGGCTCAAATAAACCATCATCTGTCAATACCGCACTGTCAGCATTAGTATACATATATGAATCATCGCCAATATCAAATTCATATAAGAACACTGTTTTTTGATATCTCTTTACCTTATCTGGGTCGATTTCGATTATATCGTCTAGTACTATTTCGACAAAACTTGTATGTTCTGCGCTATACAAATTAAAGGTACAGTAGTATTCTTCATGGCGTGAGGTAGGGAGTATGTTTACTGATTCGCCAACACCAAGGAATTTATCTTCAGTTTTCCCTCTCTTATACCACTTAAAATTACTGAGACTCTTTTTGTCTATGTAATGATCACCAATAAACTTGAATGTTAGTGTAGAACCTTTCCCTATTGTTATATATTTATCTCGCTCTATGTAAGCGATTTTATTATTGTTTAATTCTAGCTTAGGTATAAAATAAGTTACAGATGTTGTTAAATTTTGAGCATTGTACGATTTAACTAAATTGCCGTTCTCATCTAAGTCACAACCATAATAGGAGTTGAACTCAATAACAGTATCTTTCTTAGGAAAACAACAATTTTCTACCCCTACTAAAGTTTTATTTGCGTAGTCATTATATGCTTTGTATAAAAATAGCGCATTGTTTTCAGTGTTATTAAAGAATGGTACAAAACATGCGCCGATATCGAACGGTTCATGTGCGTAAGTAGAACTTGCTCTTACAGTACTTAAGTCTATTGAAATAGGCTTGTATTTAGTATTTGAATTATAAGGAAGATAACCTTTAAGATAATACTTTCCGTCAACAAACGAATAAACAGGAACAGGCAAACCATTATCAAAACCGTTTCTTATTGAAAATATATTGAATGGTATTTCATGGCCGTCAACATCAGCATTTTTGTTAGTTATAGTTGTGAGTTCTCTATTAGGTGCAAAAACGGTATAGTAAGATATAATGCTATTTTCTTTTTTTAGCAATGGCGATATTGTTGCGTTTGAAGTTTCTTTTTTCACCACACAAGGTAGAGTAGACGCACCTCCCGACATTGCGAATGCGTGTTCGCTACTGTAACAAGAACCAAAAACCTCGTTAATTGTTGCTATATGTTCTTCTTTTTCGTTAATTAAAAAATTACAGTCTTTATCTAACTTATACATACTCTAACTCCTCTACATAAATAATACTTTGTGTTGTAGGATAAAGCTTTAAGTCTCTAACACTGTAAACTATTGAGGTGTCAGTACCAAAACCCGTTTCGTACTGTGTTTGTAAAAAGTTCACGGTTGTGTCTTTACCTATGTTCGCACCCTGTTCTTCTGCGGTCGAATAGTAATAAAAACGGCCACTGTAAACTAATTCGTCGTTTACAAAAACACAACATACATCATAGGCATTGCTTTTCTCATCAGTAACGGCGGTTGATAGCTGATACTTCGTACACATGTTAATGTAGTCGACCTTTAACCATTCACCTGGCTGAATCTTAAACGGCTTTGAACCTTTAAACTTTTGTTTTAATTGCTCGATTGTATAACTGTCTGAATCATGCAAACTACTATAGATGTAATAGTTGTTTTCAGTTTCATCATACGCAAGCTTCATCGAACAATTTGTTGCAGAAGATGAAATAAATCTCTTGTTTACAGTCCACAATGAAATCACAGGTATCTTGCCTGTAGTATCGGATACTAGGTTCTTGTTTAAATTAAACTCAAAAGAGAAGTCACGATACAACTCGCTTTCTGACCGATAAGGTGAAGAATTATCATAAAAAGGCACATTTGAGGTTATGTTCTTTTGATTCATACTAACCATATTTACATCTGTCATTGGTAAGTATTTATTGTCAAAATCTTTTGCTTTAACCTTTTCAATAATTTGTCCACTATATCCAAATTCTACATCAGATGTTTCTTTTTCACTGATTAACTTATCGTTAGCTTCAAAATGAGTAATACCCTTGACAAACATATTCCCATCATCGTAGCGTGGATAAAGCTCTACATCAATTGCAGGCTTATAATTTATACCTCTTGTTGCAAGTGGTACGTTGTAGTTAAATGAGCCAAAAAACGCATCATAGAAATCCCAACCTTTGTTGTCGGTATAACCATTTTCACCGCATTCAAGTTTTCTTACTTTACTTATTCTGTAATAATCCAAAGGATCAAAATAATCAAAACCTTGTTCATTAGGTTTATCGCCTAAAAATGGGTGTACGTTTTCAAAACTTAAAGCTACTCTGTCAGAATAAGCTTTTTGATTAACATCGAATATTTCTCCTGTAAAAAAGAATTGAGAGCAGTAATAATAACCACCAAAATAACCACCAAAATCGTAACCACTATATACTTTCTTTCCATTCAAAAAAACCATAACATATGCTTTGAAATATATCCAATTATCGTTATGTTTAACATATATTGCAAAGTGGTTGTCGGTGTCATAATTATATGCACCAATTAAATCACAATAATTT
>ERZ1034873.379-NODE-379-length-25930-cov-10.634860_pt1 | contig 25930 bp, 25 predicted proteins | sample MGYA00520689_ERZ1034873 | MGnify/ENA primary metagenome ERZ1034873 (study PRJEB33766, sample SAMN09781722) | gut metagenome | biome: gut microbiome | host: Homo sapiens | place: Madagascar | study: EMG produced TPA metagenomics assembly of the PRJNA485056 data...
ATTGTTTTATTGTTTAGACCGTCCTAATTTATTGAAAATCAATCAGTTAGGATAAACAAAGTATTGTTTAGAATTGTTTAATTATCCCAATTATTGTTTAGAAACTGCATAATGAGGGAATTAGCTCAAGACCAAACAGCCAGCATAATTATTGAACAATCTTCGTATAACTAACATTTTTTATAGTGGTGTTCGGATTATGACTCACAACATCAACCTTTCTACTTTCGAGTTTTTTGCAGTACCAGAGGAAACCAAGGAACCTTTTACGGGTAACGCTCTCAACAATTTCCAAATCTTCTCGGTTAGTTATATTGATTTGCATTGTATCTTTTATCATATCAATGGTTCCAGACAGGTCCGTCCAGGTACTTGTATAGTTGAAAGTAGCAACTCCAGGTATCGTATCATGAACTGCAACAAGAATTGTATCACGAGTTTCCAGCTTAGTACTAACAAGCGCTTCCAAGTCTTTGTTACGAATTTTGAGGCTTTTAATCAGTTTCGCGTCCTCTTCTCTGTAAGTCTTGAACTCTTTAGCTGTTAGCTCTAAGCTTCTGATTTGCGCAACATTTAGGCTGTCCTGGATTTGGTAATGATGGACCTTTAATATAAGGTCATTATTTGACTCCAGAAGAACCTCCATATTTTCCTTAATACGGTCCAGATTCTTTTTATGGACTGAAATACGGCTCCATAATAAGCCGATAATTCCGAATAGGACCAGAACTATAAGATAGGGTATCAACTTTTTCATAACTGATAAAAAATTGCCTCCTGGTGGAGGACACCAGGAGGGGGCATTAAAATGGTTAAACTATTTAGACTGAAGAGCTGTAACGATTGCCTTCAGTACAGGAATGAGCTCACTGGCTCTAAGCTGGTTACCCTGCTCAAGCATCTTGTTAAGAGCAGCAAGCATTTCTTCGTTTGACATGATTTAATAATTTTAATGGTTAATAAATAAGGGAACTATTATTCTTTTACGGCGTTCATTCACTTCCTAAATTTTCTGCCCATTTTTCAGTCCAAAAATGTGAATACTCTTTGTTTTTTGATAAATAATGCAAGCATGCATGTAGCAATGACGCAACACCGATTACTACAAGATATAGCCACCCAAGCATTCGTGATTGCTGAACATGTCCGTATTCGTGCCGTACATCGCTTTTGTCCCATTTCCCGCCAATAATGATATACTCGCCTAAAGTGATGCTGCCTGGAAAAGTCCGTAGATGCACAAATCTGACTTCACGCATCTTGCCTTTAATCTTTAGGCAGTAGGCATACCTTTGCCCTCCGTTATCTTTTATATAAGCAGATAAGACGAGCCCTAAAAGGTTCTGCGGCAATTGCCATATCCATAACAGGATATACAGCAATACATGATACCATTTCTTTTTTCTTTCTTGCGATAGTCTTGTAAAGTCATCGCTGTAATCATAATTATACATAGCTCTTAAAGTTTTTCGCCTTTATACGATTTGTTATACAGAATCTGATGACGTTGTCTACCCTTCAACTTGTGCGAAAAATGCACAAAAGTTGGATAAATTATCATCTGGTCAAATGGCAAGTAATTGTCGGTTGCCATTCTGGCCAATTCAATAGGCTCAGGAAAAGCTACATCAGCCGCTTCACCTTTTACATGTTGTGACGTAGGAACTCCACCCACGGCGGCATTCAGCTCGCTACATCTATATCCGGAATTTATCCGAAGCGGTACACCAGCAATGTCGCGTAATGGCTGCAGAACATTATCCACAAGCGACTTTATAGCATTACGTACAGTGAGGGACTGAATAGTATTGCAAATACCTTTTTCTTTCGCTATTTTGCTATCCTTGAACTCCCGATAACTGAAGTCTTTGCTTATCGTTCCCATCTCACTCTCCTTTGATTCCGTGCTTTGGCTCTTCCTTAATCATCTCGATAACCTTCTGTGCCTTCTCGCTGTCCACGCAGGAGATAATCTCCTGAACGACGTCAACTACCCTGCCTGCCGCACTCTTCTTTTTCTTTGAGTTCTCGATGACGGAGTGCCCCTCAATGAGAAGTACGCCCAGCGTCGCAAGAATCGCACAATAAGGCAGGCTATACCACGTAAACACAGCTCCGAGTATGTCAATGAGCAGGAAGAAATATACTATCCTCAGATAGTCTATAATCTTCTTCACAGTCTTACGCAAACCGTGACTCATAATGCATTCCTTATTCGTTTTTGCTGCGTCAATTCCAGCCCACATATCAATCAATGCGGCAACGCAAACAAGCACGCAAAGTAAAAAAGCTATCATTATCCCTCGGCTCAGGCCATCTGAGAGATTGAGCATTGTTATTATCTTGTCCATATCTTTTTTATTTTTGTTATTTTAATTTAATCGACATATTCCGATAATGAATATATTTTATCTCCATAAGCACTTTTTATACCTTCGTTCCGGTTGCATCTACCCAATCAGTGCCATCATACCATATATTCTTTTTTAAAGTCTCATCAAAATACGATTGTCCAATCACAGCGCATGCTGGTCTTTGCGCAGATGCGCCATAAGTAGAAGGATATAATTGAGATGCCTCATAGTCCCATATGCGAGTAGGAAGCATTAATTGTATTTTTAAAATCTTTAATACTGGGTTGTTCGTTTCATCGTTTATGTTTAGTGAACAACCTATCCATGAGTGATATGTTCTAGAGCCCTCTGGGGCAGTCATTACTATTCTATTTTGGCTATATTTTGTCCCAAAAAAGCCATTAACTTTCTTCGTGTTTAGAGCAGGATAAGTCTCATATGGGACCCTACCTTGTACGCTTGCTGTTTGACGATAGAACTCGGCAGTAGCCTCAGTCTCTGGGAGGAATTTTGTGCCTGCTTCATTCATAATGGCGTAATCAATAATAATATAAAATGGTTCACTCATAATATTGACTACAACTTGGTTAGCTTCACTACCAACTCCTGCCCATACAGCAGTACGTCTATTTTTATTCAGTAAAATAAACCCTTTATTGTTATAAAATTCTGCAGGTTGTGCTAATAAGCCTTCTCCCTCATTTGGTTTTGTGTACATAGTATTAGCAATCACACCAAAGTCAGTTTTTTCTGTAGTCCATTTTACCCAAGGGCATTTCACAGCCCAACGTTGCGTCCATATATCTGTAGGCCTTCGTCCGTTCAAATAATCTTTATAGTTCCTTGCATCCCAACTTGCAATAGATATGAATGCCTTGTTGAAATCTTCTTTAGCAAGCCATAAATTATTTGTTCCTAAGTCGGTATAATATTTTTTATTATCCGACCATATATGTATTTTATTATATGTTGTTATCTTTCCAAAATAATATCTTGGCTGACTTTTCGCGCGTTCATTATATTCCAAATCCCATGTTTCTCCAAACTCCATAAATGAACCCGCATAGTTATATATGATTTTACATTGCTTTGTCATATTATTCCCAATTTGGAAGTTCATTTTTGAGAAGTCAGCATACCAAGGGCCTGCGAAAATAGATAAATAATTATCTAAAGAATTTGATACGTTCCCCTCATATGTAATAGAATTAGTCCATGCATTTTTGGCTAAACATATAATTTCTATTCCGCGATAAGTATTGATACACCATAGTCTAAAACGAGTATTAGCCATTCTTTCGTCGGGGTTTACCATTTCAACACGACAGCATACGTTATAACAAGTATTGCCATTGTGCGTTTGTTGCCATGCACCTTTTTGCTTAAACCACAACATCATGCTTTTTGTGTTTAAATATGTATCACCATCGACACCAACCTCCGATGTTGGGTCTATTTCTCCTTTAATAGTATCTATATTAGCGGCATATACGTTCGGTGAATCTCCGCCTATGATTTTTATATCAAATGTAGGCGCAAATATCATATCAGTATAATAATACCCTTTTCCTCTAACATAAAGCCCAATAGTATTTTTTGACTTTCCAAGTGCGATTCTTCCTCCGCCGGTTATTCGGGTATAGCATGAACTTGTTGACAATGCAATTGCATAACTTGATGTAGGGAGATATTTATCAAAATTTTGAGCATAACTATATTCGCCATCTGCATTTAATCCGCTGCCCTGCATTATTGGGATAATAATAGTATTCGCACATAAATCCAATTGTCCGGAATCAGGAATTGTAATAGTTTTCTTAATCACATATTGCCCACCTTGTAGCCTACAAGTACATCCGGCAATACTAGATAGCGATAATGCTGCATTAATAGCATCACTACTATCTGGTAATTTGTCTATGGCAGCAGGAAATGAAGATGCCATCACATATTCCCCTTTATAGTTAGCATCTTTATAAGCAACCGCGCCAAACCATTCAGGTAATGTGCCAAATGGTAAAGACCATGTTCCGGTAATAGTTAAATTACTTGACGATATGTCGAATATTTGCTCTGAAGAAGCCTCTATACAAGTATTATTTCCCTTAAGCGTTCCGTTCTTGATAATACCGCCCTCGAACTTCAATACACAATTTTTCGGCATATTGATTGTTTGGCCATTCAAGTCAAAGCCATATCTAATTTCATAAATTGTATTATCTTGGGTTACCTGTTCCGCAAAAGTTTTATTTTTTCGCAAAATCACATAGCCCATACCATCCAATGAAGAACGATTTTTGAATTGCAATAAATTTTGTGCATTCATGGTTATATCTACTTCATCGGGGGCATTTGTCACATTGCCGTTAATAACAATTGGTTCAATGGATTCTATTGCAGAACGCAACGCGTCACTTGTTACCAAATCCAATGTTGATTTCTTCCACTCTGTATCATAATAAAATATTGCGGCTTCGTTATTTAATGAAAGACCCCCAAAATTTGGATATACACCGTTAGTAAAAGCGAAATAAAAAACTTTTGCATCTAGTGTGTCCGGATTTGTTGATATTGTAGCAATTCCAGCATATTGATAGCCTTTGCCTAATGCATCCACAATCGCAATTAGCGTCTGTTGCATTATATCACCTGTTATCTCTTGATTGCCGTTTACTTTGATTATATTACGTATCGAAGCCTTTAATAATTCGTTATTAGCCATAATTCTCTCGGTTTTTAATTAGTTAACCAGTCATCGTTATAATCATTGTTGAAATCGCCTGTCCGCCTAATATGGCCAAGGCCAATTTTCTTTGCAACGGTTGCTGTTGTGAACTCTGCATCTACTGAAGCGACATCACCGTAGTCCTCCCATTCTGGTGAAAGCAGGAATGAATCAACTGAATATTTTTGTCCCTTGTAGGTTATTGCCACGTAATCTGACAGCCTGATGAAGCGCATGACATCCAGAAGATACTCCGAAGCTAAGAATGAGAAGTGAAACGTTTTCTTAGATATTTGCTTGATAGGGAACATGTAACCATCCCGTTCCTCGCTTTCTTCCTCAAACTCATATTCTGGTTTCGCAATATCTGTAGGAATATAAAGCCTGTTGCGGTATGTCGGCGCAGTATAAACAATTGTTCCGGTGTCCATCACAAAATCTTCTATGTCCCACCACTCGATTTTCAAGTATGAAGACGCGGCTCTCGATATTGTAAACATTTCAGAATACCACGTATCTATACCGTCTGACATTTCTGCATAGTATTGACCATCTGCAATGACTTGTAACATTGAGAAAAGACCCGGATATACTATAACGTCTATATCTTGCGACTGTATGCGTTTTATGGTCAGACCGGATGTTATCATATCTGCGATAAAATCATCCACCAGCTCATCGCATCGTGTATAAATCTTGAAACTTTTTATCGTTGTCGGTACGTTATTCGCCTTATACACTTCTCCGTCCGTTACTCCTACGTCGTTATTTGTTGTCTGTACCCGTATTTTGGTTGTGCCACTGGGTAATTCCCAAAAGCCTGTATAACTATCCTCAATAACTCTCTTTGTTGCTAAAGCAACATTAGAATTATTATACGCCACACAAGAAACCGCTTGTGCTCCCTGTGTTCCGCTCTGTACCTCATGTGCAATATTCGAAAGGTATACTACACTCATGCCATCAACGTCATATTCCTTTACATAGCCCACCGAAGTATCTTGATACCAAGAACCATCACTTGTCAAATAGCCTGTATCACCATCTGTCGACACCATTAGGTCGCCTTTAGCAAGTTCTGTTCTTGCAGGTCGCATCACTTGAAAAGGAAGCATATAACCAGACGGAACGAACAGCGGATATACTTTGTCGTACATCCACCATTTACGCGCATTCTGTCGCTCGATTGAATCGTAGAATGGTAATATAGATAAATTGTTATTCGGTATCATACTTTAACGTCGTGTTTGCGTTCCTTGACGACAAATTTACAGACATTTTCTGAATTGTTCCGTTGCCAAGTCCCGTTTTAATTAATTTGAACATATTCGGTTCCTTTAAGACCGGGAACTTAATAGTTTGGGTTTTCAACTTTTTAATACCCTGCACTATTTGTCTAACGCCATTTATTTCCACATTCTGCGCGGGCATATCAAACATATAGTATTGTTGCAAGAACATAAATGAAACCCATGCGTTTTGCAAAATATGGTCTGCTCCATTAAAGTTAAAATTAACATACGGCAATTTGTACGTAATGCCATATATTGCATTCAGCGTTCCAGTGAAATTCGTTGCGGAATTATACATTATAATAAACATTTGCGTAACCTTGAACGTAAATGAATATACTGTATTTGCCTGTACAATCGTACCGATTTCTTCCAGTTCTGCAATCGCATCCGATTGCGCAATTTTTGTATTTCCTACTGTGCTCTGAATATTTATCGTTATCGTTTGCCCAAGGAACTTACGCAAGTCAATTTCATTAAATATAATTCCAGACGTTGGCGTACCGCTTTTCGTAATTGGTTCTTCCAAATAATTTTCATTCTTTCCGGCAAGCAATACGAAGCCATCTTTTGATATTTCGCCGGGATTCAACAAGATGTAATCCACATCAGACGTGAATTGTGACACGTTAATTTGCTCTATGTTATCTGGAGTAACATACTTGGAAACAATATCAATCGGGTATCCGTCAAAAGGTTCCGTAACATCGTCCATCCAACCAAATTGATAACGGGCCGCCATTTCCGGTTTATCAAATTCGTATTGATTCCGGGCATACGCCCACGGTTTCCCGTTTCGTGTCACAATCTGTTTCGTCAAATCTATTCCAACAACAGGTTGTCCTGTATATGTACCACCGCACATAAAATACGATATATGCTCGATACAGAACCGGTTTTGTTCATCAATGAACCAATAACAACGGAAACAATCACGCAACATATCTGTAATGCGTTTTAGTGTTATCGGAGCCTTTTGTGCTGGCTGGTCATAACCCGAGGAAATAACATTTGATTTTGGCGCAATAAACAACTGCTGTTTAATACCTGTAATTGGATTGGTATCATCATACAGGAATTGAGAATAATCCGTTGTTTTATCGTGCGTGATTCCGGGTGCAATCTTTGCTAACAAAACTGATATAACTGACCAAAGTGGGAACACATCTTTTAACGTGTATTCCTTGCGCCAATGTTGTTCCGTTATCCAGTCGAATACGTCGAAGACGAACCAATATGATATATGAGACCATGCCGCTCGGGCAATTGGATATGCATTACTAAAACCAGCGGTTGCGGGTATTCCGGCGTCGTAGTATAGCCCTGGCTGGTATATTCCCCATTTGGTCGGCGTTGTTGTAAGATAATCCGAAATCCAAATTGTGTTCGGGAAATAGTAACCGATAACATGTGAATAATTGCGATTATTTTCTACAATATCATCAGTTGGAATTGGACTCGCATCCAGTTCTAACGCATGCTCAACGTCTGTTACATATCGCGCAAATACTGATGTGTCATGAATGTATAATTTAACAGTTCCTGATGCGCCTGTGCCCGAAATTGGAATCAATTCAATTTCAATCGGGTATGTCTGAGGTTTTTGATTGCCAAAAATTGCTTGCCACATTACCGTACCGTCTGAGATATGAACGATTTGGAACTTTTCGAACGAAACATTGGTTTGATAATAGTAACTATGTACAAACTTATATCCTTCTTTTGCATATTCTGTTGTACCTGTTCCTGAATATAGTTCGCCAAAGTATACTTCTGGAATAGCCGGAGTTCCCTGTTGTGTTACCTCAACAATTCGGGCTGTTTTATTCTTGGTAAAATAGTATTTGTTCTCCAATGCGCTTTCACTGGTCACCTCGTCGCATTCTTGTTCCCACCACATACCAGAAAGGAAACAACCGATAACCGTTTGGCCAGGGATATAAACCTGAATCATTGGCCGTTTGTCCAACTTGATAGGTTGGATTACAGGCGCCAAATTGATAAGGTCATATTCCTTATCCATTCCGGCCAGAATCACATTATAACGGTCATTGACACTCGGCGTTACTATCACTGTTTGGTCATCTTCATTAAATTCGCAATCAGTTTTCCAAAATTGTCCAGACCAATAGACAGCCCACGTTTGGCCGCCATTATATGAAATAGATATTACAATGTCAAATTGTGTGTCAAACGCCTTATTGCGAATAAACAAGTAATCGTCTTTTTGAAACGTCAATTTACCAGACAATTTACCACGGTAAAATTCTTGGTTCTGTTCCAACGCGTACTCAATCGCCAAATCGTCTTTATAAATAGGGAACGCTTGGCGAGTATCATTTCTGGCAGAAAGTTGAAACTTATAAATCGGGTTCATTGTGGTTCGCTTTTAATGTTTCACCGATTGATTCAAATAACGCTTTAAGGTCTTCCTCCTCTCCTGCAACCGACACTCTGGCCTGCTTATTTGCCGCAACAGCCAGTCCCTGCAATTGACAATTAAAATTGTTAGCGGTTCTTTGAATCTGCCCGGCTTTCTCTGCTGGCAATAATGCGGTCTTGATTATCATATATTACAGGCTTTCTACTATACGCGTAAATATAATAAATTAAAGTAGGCTTTTTGTACAATTTAGCAAATCTAACGAGACAATAAAATCCCAGAGCAGATTGGCTGTCCGGGATTTTATTTGTTCGCTATTTCCTTATTATTCTTGTTAAATTACCCTTTTTAACAATTGTGCGGTCAGGTTCGGAGTAGTATCTGTAACCGAGCTCTTCTTTAATATGATTTACGTCGCGCTCAAGTTTGGATATATCCGTAGGCTGACTGAAGCCAGCCAACTGCAGTCCAATAGGCGCAGCGAAGGACTGCATATAAGCTTGTTCGAATGTACCCTTATTAAGGCTCTCGATAATACCTGGAAGTATATCACGATATTGACGAGTACGCTTCTTACTAATAATCGCAAGAGCCTCGCCGCCTTCAGCACGCATTCTCTTATGGCGCTTGTTTTCAACGCCAAGGTCAATATCATTACCAGAAGCATGAGAACCGCCTTCAAGGAACTCAAGACCGCCTTCGCCATACTGTTCAGATTGAGACGCGACTTGAGCGGCTTTAATTTTAGCAGCTGCGAACGAGCCCCACATAGTAGCAATAGCTGCAAGAGCCAGCGCAGGACCAATAATCGGAACACCGCCAACCGAAGACCAAAGCTGAGCAGTTGCTGTAATGAGGGATGAGGTTCGCGTAATAGTATCAATAGCAAGTTGAGCCTTCTGGGCTTTTTCCTTTTCCTTGATAGCCTCTTCACGTTTTTTCCTTGATAGCGCAAGTTCCTTCTGGGCTGTAACAACACTATTGGCATAGCCATTATTGCGGGCCTCAAGTTCAGCATCCAGAACACTTTTAGCAGCTTCAACTTGTTTATCCGCGGCGTCTACGGCTGCTTGCGCTGCCTCATTCCAAGCATCAATCAAAGATGAGATATTATCTTTGATAGCGTCAAATACCATGTCAAAAGCGTCAATCGCGTCATTGTCAAAACCGAGATGCTTAAGTATTGTTCCGCCGATACCATACTCTCCTATGTCAGCGAGAATTTCATCAAATTTTCTAGGCAGCTTATTGAGTTCTGTTTCAATGTTGGCAATCATCTGCTTTGCCTCGTCAATCTGGACCTTAGACCAATTAAGCATGCCCGCTTTTGCAAGTTTTACTTTTTCTTCCCACATAGCCTTTTCCTGCTCCAGCTCAAAACGCTTAATTTGAGTTGTTGTATGTTCTACGCTATCAAATCTTGCTTTTTGTAGGCCTTGTCTCTGCTCGAAGCCTTCAAGAATATGACTACCTTTGGTCCTGGCAACTTTAGTATCGAAAGCCTTATTGATAGAGGATTCGCTAGCTTGTTCACTGGCTGGTTTTAGACGGTTCTCAGCAAGAGCAATCTGACGCTCAGCCTCGAGTTTCTTAAGCAAAATACTGAGCTCTTCATCAGAATTAGATTGAACAGCTTCCAGCTCATTGTCAAGGCCCGCTACAATGATACGGTACATATCCTGCATATGCTTTGTAACCAGGTCTTCCTCCTTCTTGGCATAAGTCTGGTTAATGAGCTGAAGGCCAATATCATTACCGTCTTCGTCTCGTATACGGTCGTCTTGATTACGTTTTTGGTAAACCTCAATTTCGGCTTTCTTCTGGGCCGCAAGAATCTTCTTTTGCAGGTCAAGTTGCTCATCCGCAGTAGCTTTGCCAAGATTGAGTATGTACTGATACCGCTCTTCTATCAGCTTATTCATCTGTATGTTGTGCTCGCGTTCGAGCTTCTCAAGCTCCTGATTTTTAGCGACTTCAAGATTGGTAAGAATCTGGCTAATACCCTTATTGGCGGTCTCAATTTGATTCCGCTGTTCAGGCGTTAAAGTAGTCTTAGCATAAGCACCACGTTTGTTGAGAATGTCCTCATTCTTGCTATACATTTTTTGTAGCTCCGCGAGTTCATTCTGGTAGTTGGCTTCAATTTGTGCCTTACGCTGTTCAAAACCATCTTCAATCGCTTTAGCGGCTGCATCGTTAGCCTTTTTAATGAGCGTAGTGGACATATTACGAATATACTCATCAAGAGAACGCACGCCACGGCCAGAACCGGAGCCCGATTTATCACCGCCTTTCTGGTCTTCGGGCTTAATACCCGCGGAGTTTAGCACATCAATAACGTCCTGGGTATAACCGAGAGCAATCTTGGTATACTGCATACCGTTTTGGATATACTGCTGTTCACGTTCATGAGCAGCAGCAATTTCCTTAGCTTGCTTAGCTCGTTCTTTATCATTTGCAAGTGCTGATTCCTGCAGTTTATTGAGTTCAGTCTGCGTAGCAACTTGTAGTCTAAGCCTGCCATTCTCGTCACGGCTCCAAACCTTAGAACCTATTTGCTGACCTTGTAGGTATTGAGCACGAACTTGACCACGAACGCTTTGTTCGTGAACCCTATAATCGGCCTCGAGAGCACCACGACTTGCACCTTCTTGCATTGCTTTCTTATACTCTTCAGTTGCAAGCTGCTCACCGGCAGCAGCAATAGCCCGAAGACGCATAGACTCGATAACCGCTGCGGTATTCTTCACAAATACATTCTCGGCATCAGTTATATTATTAATAGCGATACCAAGCTTTGAGAACTCAGACTGGTTATTTTTAATCCATTTTGTTTTCTCGGCCTCAGTACGTAAGTTTTTCCACTGTAGCTGTAAACGATACAAGATAGACAAACCTTCGCCAAACTCATCGCTCGTTTCTTTAATTTGCTTTTTAAGATTCTTAAGCGCTTTAGTCGTACTGATAATAATCTTATTACCAGTTATAAGCTTTTTGGCCCACTTCAGCATATCCTCGCCGAAGAAGGTAAAAAGCGTAACCACTAGCATCATAATAGCGTTAAAGGAGATGAGCGATTTACCAATCTGCTTAACTACACTTACTGTTTCAGTGCCAGCAGCCCTAAGTTGTTTATTAGCCAAAATAACCTTTCTAATCTGGTCAACAACCATAGGAACATTGTTGGAGATAGCAAGGAAGAATGTATTCATTGACACTGCGGCAGCCGGTGCTTCACGTAAGAGCTGTGATATAGAATAAGACAGGCCATCAAAGTTTTTACCGAGTCTCTGCATACCACCACGGCCGGCACTAATGCCCGCTTCCATAGTAGTCATTAATGCTGCAACTTGTTGCTGATATGCAACTAGTTCATCACGCTGTGTTTTCTGGGAGAGAGACAGTTTTTTAAGTTCGAGAGCATTAGCTTCGTAAATGGCATTCAGCTGGTTATAAGATAGCTTTGTGAAGTCTACTTGATTTCGGGCCTCAACCTCGATAGGGATATTCGCACGCATAAGTGCTGCACGCGTTTGGTTCAGCCGGTTCTGCTCAGCAATATCCTGGTTTGTAGCTGCTAATTGTGCAGCTTCACCTGATTGTGCAAGACGTAAACGCTCTTCTGCTTTTTCAAGGTCAGTCTCAAGCTGAATACGTGCTTTTATCTTAAAGTTTGCTATGTCAGCTTGTGCGTTAATCTCCGCAATATGCCCGGCTTCTGCGCTTTGGGCAAGCGCAAGCCGACGAGATGCGTTAGCAAGAACATCGGCACTCAGTGAACTGCCACTCATAGTTGCATTAAGCGCTTCATACTGGGCCGTAAGATTCATAATGTCTTTCTGCATCTGTGCTCCTTGTGCAGAATTACGCGCAGACTCGTCAAGTTTACGGTATGAAGCAACAAGCTGGTCAAGTCTTGCCTTAAGGCCTTCGATAGACGTAGCGTTAGTATTCATAGCTGCAGCATCAAGCTGATGAGTTTTTCTCTTACGAGTTGCCGCGTCGGCATAACGGGCAGTCAAAGCAGCTAGCCTGTCATCCTGTTTAATCATATTGGTTTGCGCACGTACATAGTCCTGAGCGGCACCAATAGAGGCATTAAGCTCACGTTGAGCGTATGCACGCTCTTCCGTTAGTTTACGAATTATTTTAATCTGTTCGCCACCAATAGCAGTATTCAGGCGGTCGGCTTCGCTAAGTGTGTCATAAAGAACCTTTTCACGCCTAAGCGATTCATTAAGCGCGTCAATAGCCCCCTTTGCCGCTTTATCCAGCTTGTACCGGGAAAGCGTTTCTTGGTTAGTCTCTTTAATTTGTTCTTTAACTACCGCGGTAGCTTTACCAAAATCAGACTGCGCATACGCAAGGTCACGATAAGACTTTTCAAGCCTTTCGATAAAAGTAGCCATTTCGGCAAGAGCATTCTCGCCGTCAGTAGTTACACCTGTAACCTTTTTAATAGCAGCTGTCATTTTCTCAGCTGTAATTGGTACACTTTGAGCCACTTTAGACATGTGTACGTTAACCTGCTCGAGAAGCTCTATAAGTTTCTCGATAGAGTCGTCAGGTACTATAAAATCGCTGTACCTAATAAAGCTGTCGTCTGCTGCCATATTTCGTATTGCGTTTAAGTTGTTTCTTTATATCTTCTAGTGCGCTATAAAACTGCAACACTGTTAAAGTCTTTGGTGCAAGATTTGTTTGCTGTGCTATAATCAAGCATGTACTTTCAAATTGCTTGTTATACTCAACCTCTATTGACTTAGGACCATCAAAATTACCGGGTCGATACTTTGCAAACATTTTAGCATCCAAGTCTCGTATTTCATCGTCATGGTCTGTGCCATTTGCCAGAAAATCAAGCTGCAAAAGTATACGCTGTTTTAACTGAGCATAATAATCTTTCTCTTGAGCGGTTATTGCTTGTCCTGGGAAGTACGCTTCAAGTTCGTCTGTAATTTTTTTTTAAGCCAATCGAGTGTCTTGGTTAATAAGCTGTGCGGCATTTCCTGAATTTTGGCCAGTAACTCGCTGTAATCATCATCAGAAACGGCTTCAATCTTCTTACCATCAATACTGTAGACTAATGCGGCGAAAGCTAAGTACTTTGGAGATATGTTAGCGTTAATCATAAACAGATTTTGACGCATATTCTGTAGTTCTTGTGCGGCTTTTTCGCGTTCATTATTTCCAATAAACTTTGCCAGCTTTACAATATGAGCATCAAAGTCATCGATAGAAGACCCAATGCCTGCATCAATCAATAAAAATTTGTTGTAACGCTGATAAGCGCTAATAGGAAGCTCATCTACGCTGTCATACAGCTTAATTACGTGTTTTCCTGTGTCAATTGTTTTCATAGCTTTATGGATTTTATTTTAAGGGTGGATTTCTCTCCCGGAAAAACTATAAAAAATCAAGATTATTGATATATTTCGGCTCTTCTGGTCAATCTGAAATTCTCCAAAATATAATTAACTGTCCGGAAATTTTTTATCAATTCTGGAAGACGAAAAAAAACCTACCCTTAATTGAGTAAAAAACGTATAATTGGCGTGGTAAAGACTGGCACAAATAAAATCCACCAGTTTCCAAGTACCGCAAGAACAATAATGCTCAAAATTAAGCTCGTCCAGAAGCCTAAACAGAAGTCGCATTTGAGCATTTCTTGCAAAAGACCTTTAGTATTGTCGATTGCGCGGTCACGATAACCGCGCTTTTCGGCAAACTGAATGATAAATGTTACTGCAAGTGCAATAAGCACTACAAGTATTAAATAATATATGGCTGACATAATTCACGAGTTGTCATTTCAAATTCAATACGAAGACCACCAAAGGGGTACATAAAAGACTGCTTGTCCTTTGCAGCCAAATCCTGGCCGCCGTAAACAAACTCGTTATAGATTTTTTGGATAGTATACCCGCGATAGATATTCTCGAACCGCTCGTATGCTTCTTTAACAACGAGTTTGCCCTGGACCTTGATAATACCAGGAGTAGTAAGCAGTGAAATCACTTCATTCTTTATCTCTTCGGTGTGAAGATAGGTTGCGTCTGGATAAATGGTTTCCATATTATACCAGAAGATAATAGCGCCTCGGAAAGTGTACTGGGGCAAGCCTTGCGTAACCTGCCTGATTTCCTGAGGGTCATAAATATCGAACCAGCAGAAGTTTCCAAATTTGTCATTTGGGTTGAGCGAGACGTATTCGCCTTGTCCCGTATACGCCGCAGGATAGACCCACTTACCGGAATCTGACTGGTGCTCTACGAGTTTATACGCGCGACCAAAAGCCTTATTAAGCCAAGAGAGCCTGGTTACTAAGGTATTCTGCAAATCCTGTATAACTGCATCAAGCAAAACTGGATTCGGCTTTATAGGTATTGCTACATTTTCAAGTCTCATTTTATTTTAAGTCCATATTTAATTCGTATAAAACTTGATAAATCTTTACGCAAATGACTGCGTATTAGTCGAGAGAAGTTCTCGGCAGTAAGCCTGAAAATTGACGGGCCGTATTTCTCAACGAGTTTGTCAGTTTTCTCATCAGTAGACGTGATATAGAAGCCTTCACTATTGGCTATAACCTTAAACCCTTCATAAAACGCGCCTGTATCTTTTAAGGTTACGCGAGTATACGGTTGACCTTTGCGTTTTTTATTAGCAATAGTTCTTGGTGTGTACGGCGCATAACTCATAATCTTAGTGCCAAAACCTTCTATGCCTCGTCTGTATAGCTGACTGTTAGCTACCATGCCTGTCAATAGTTCCTGCGTGCCAGAAAAGGCAAAATAATCCTCAAGGTACTCGTCTAGGTAAGCTCTAAACTTACGTAGACGATACGTCATATTACGAAGTGTACCTTGATAGTAGTAAGCCATAACTAAATTGGTTTGTAACGAAGTCCGTGATTACAGCAAGGCAGACAAACACGATTGATGCCAGAAGTTGCAAGGCTGATAGCTCCGAGAGCTTGCTTAAGCTTATAGGCCAGACCACTTTCACGCATAGAGCTCGAGTCACCGTCAATCTCATATAGGATTTCAGTACGCCCAGCGTTAACCGAATGTCTGTTCGTGCGCACATTTGGATTGTAGACAAATTCGCGAAGAGCGTCAACAGCCATTTGCTTCATAAGCACATCCTGGAACAGCCAACGCTGGTCAACTATAAAGTCAGTCAAGTCGCAACCTACAGTAACGTCCAGATTGAGACCCCAGGTCTTGTCAACAAAGTACTGCATGTCTTCCGCGTCCCATAAGGCAGGATTTTTGGTGTTAAAGAATGCGTTAGAGTAGTCATTATTGAAATCACCAGAAACCCAACTTATGTCATTACTGTTAACACGGAACGGATTAATTTCCATGTATTTGGACCAGGCGAGGTACGCTTCATAGTCCCTGCGGTTGCAGGTTCTACAAGTGATACCAGACCAGTCATAAGACCGGTTAATTGCCTGGCTGTTTGTAGGAAGCTCACTTTGCAGATAGCATACATACCAAGAGCCAGCGACTGTACCGTCCTCAGACCCGATATATGGAAGATAGAGGTTGTCGGTCTTGAACCACTCGCAAGTGTTAGGCTGGGTTTTAGTAAAGGTCAAAGAATAGACTGGTCCCCGCTTGGACGAATGCATGATATACACCCTGTAGATACCAGGCGTAGAAAAGTGCAGGCCAATCTTGTTCACTTTGATAGTAACGCCTTTAGCACGTGCCGGGATAATTTCAAAACCGACTAATGCATCAGTATTTGCAATTTTATCGGAAATACGTGTAGTGACGTCAAACAAGACGCGGTCTTCAAGAAGGTTCTTGTACGTGCCCTTGTTCTGCTTATCGTTAAGGTACGTGTAGATAGCTTTATAGATAGTAGAACGTGTCTTATCTTCAAGCCATTCAGAAAACGGTGAGGTTTCAATCCAGTAGTTAGGCCAACTCTCAGAGACTTCAGGCCTAATACCAACAGGCACATTGTCAATAGCCTTAAAGTACTTAGCTGTCTTGGTTTCTTCAGTAGTGGTCGTAACTTTAACAACCTGGTCCTTAAGATACACAGCCATATCGTCATACTCAGGCTTTGTATAATCGGAAAAGTCAGGCGCAATGCTCGCCATGTTATTGAGAGTGAGCAAAGGATGTGCCTGCTGATAATATAAACCGCTCTCGCTACCAAGCAGATTGGAGGATAGCAAGAGGTCAGGATTAGCATCATCAGTCTGTTTCCAACCAACAAGACCGAGAAGACTATCCTCTATGTATTTTGCTCGTAACATGCTGCGTGTTTTTTAATATAAAAACGGAGGACGCTTAGGACTTTAGTGGTCCACGGCGTCCTCCGACCTTAAAGCTATGAAACAAAAAGGGTTTTTGCTCTGCTACTGGCCAACATTGTTAACCACAAGGCCGAGCTTGTCAGTAGCGGCATCATAGCCAACGTTGAAGGCGATGATAGGACTGGCAAGTGTGCTAGGGCTGCTGTTGTAAGCAGTAACGAAGCAGACATCCACTGCGAAGCCGTAGTGCTCCTTACGAGTACGAGTCAGGTCAGCGGTAGCTGCGCCAGCGATGGCGCTGTAGTCGTCGACAGAATCATAGAAGTAAGTACCAACAGGCATGTTGAGGACAGGCAGTGTGGCGATACCCCACTCATGGCCGTCGCCAGAACGAGTGCCAAGAATACTATCGCGCTCGAAGCGGGTCAATAGACCAACCGAGCCCTGCTGTACTGCATAGCCCTGAGCGAAAGTTTTCTCAGCGGCAGCAATACCGTTGGTGAAGTGGAATATCTTATCGCTCCACTCATTACGCTTGTTCTCAATGTTGTAGAGGTCCTTCTGAGCGAGCTTACGGACAAGGCTCTGGATGCCGGCGTCACCGACAACGTGGAGCTGACCGAAGAAGTCATTGGCCTCCATCATAACATTGAGGTCACCAAGCAGGTTCTCACGCTGTAGCCAACTAGCAGAGATTGCATTAGAACCGAAGGTGTAGAACAACGGATTGGCCATAACCTGGGTCTTAGCCGCAGCAAGAGCAGCGAGAGCAGCCTTGTCAAGTGTAGAAGCAAATTTGTAGATGTACTTCATCATCTTGGCCTCGAAGTCACGCTGAATGCTGATTTCGTTGTTCATATACATCGCCGGAGTTACAGTGAAGCCCCAGGAGTAGGTGGTGAAAGAGAACTGAACCATAGCGGAAGTGTTCTCACTGTCCGCGATAGTTACGCTGCGAGTGTTACCGATGCTGATATTCGCATCATAGTTGATAACCGGAGTCTCAAGGGTGTTGCCGATAGAGGTGCGAGCCTTCTCGACAAGCTCCGGAGTGAGAATCCCGTTCGGGTCCTGGCTCTGGTCCATGAAGAGATTCAAGGCGCCATAGCGACTCGGACGGAGCTCGAACTTATCCAGGCGAGAATTAGACCTGATGTTCTGAATACGTGTGTTAACTAAGCTCATAGTGCTTGCTTTTAAGAAGATTTAACGTGTCTGAGGCATTACCCTTGTGCTTCAGTATATTACTATTTGAGAGGCAATTCTGCCACTTTTGCTTCATTACGAAGTCTGAGAGATTCTTCACCAAATTCAACCTTATCGCGAGTGAGGCCCTTGACAGTCAAGAGATAATTCTCAATCATGTTGTCAGCCTCAAGCTGGGTCTTTGCGCCACTCAAGTCGAGAGGCAAATTCGGGTCAGCCGGAGGAGTTGGACCAGTACCGCCACCACCGTGGTTAGGAGCAGTACTGATTGCGTCCTTAATAGATGTTTCCATAACCAGCTCCTGAATGGTATAAGGTGCGAGTCCATTCTTTGGATTATTGACCAGGTTACCGTCAGTACCACGGAGGGCCAGACGCTTGCCGCCATTACCGTCGTCAATGAGTTCAGGCTTGCCTTTTGCAAGAACCTCGCTCTTAGCTGCGCTAAGAATAACGTTCTTGAGCGTGTCGCTGATACCGTCCTTGAACTTAAGACCAGCAGTTGCAGCTTTGAATGCGTAATCCACGTGGGCGTCCATAACCTGCTTTTCGAGATTTGCCTTTGCAGTAGCAAACTCGGTCTCTTTAGCCTGCAGACTGTTTTTGAGCTGTTCAGCACGAGTCTTCGCGTCTTTGAGTTCCTGCCTGATGGTCTCGTCTGGGCCTTTAGACTTCAACTCTTCAATCTGGGCATTGGCAGCGTCAAGCTGGGACTGCAGATTTTTAGAAGTCTCAAGTTTGGTCTTATAATCACTGAGAACACGCTTGACGTAGTCATAGCTCTTCTCGCCGTTTTTCTTAGTAACGCCAGAAATACCGAGTACGTCAGTATCATACTGGCCGTGAAGTTCACCTATACGAGCGCCAATAACGGTATTCTCGTCATTCTGCGACATAGTAGCAATAGCATTTAGCTGCTCGTCGCTCAAGCCAGAAAGTTTAGTGTTCTGCTTAAGAATTTCAACTGTTAACATATGCTACTTTTCAAATGGGTTATAAATGACTTTTTCGATGGTATAGCCCAGGCTCTTATAGTGCGCCATAAACAGGCGATACTCACTAGCACTGAACTTCTGAGTGAACACTGGAGCCTCGCGCTCGCCCGTGTCAGGATTGAACCTGCGACCTTTGGTCAGGCTCAGAACTGCAACGTTCTCTTCACCTTTAAGAGGGACGTAAACGTCAGGCTTAGTCTGCTCGGGTTTCAGCTGCTCGGGTTTCTCGGTTGCGGTAGGCTTCTTGACAAGTTTACCAACAGTAACGAGGTAAACTGCGAGGTCTTCGAGCTCAGCCTGTTCTTCGTCGGCAATAACGCCGTCTTTTTTCTTCTGCAGAAGTTCCGCCTTGCGGACCATCAGCTCTTTCTGGTGTGCTGCAAGTTCCTCAGGCTTGAGGTTCTCCAGCTCCTTTTCGTTTTTCTTCTGAAACATAGCTTTGAAGTGTTTGTAATATTGTTGAAACCTTCTCTCTCATCGGGCGACCGGCCGCAAAAGACACAATGTCGATATTTTCGCGTTCGAAACGCTTGATGTAGGGAGTAAAATTCACTTTCAATCTAACTTGGTCCTCGTCGAGTAATCCTTTATCAAACAAATCAATAACTTCATTTGTTGTCTTGTTTGGATAAGGCTCAAGCTGCCGAAGGACCTTCATACGTTGCAGCTCAATAGGGTTATTCCTATATTCAACCTCCATTATTTGCTCGGCGAGCGCATTCAGCTCAGCGTCAGATGCTCCGCTATCTTTAGCCTCTTTATAGCGCTTGTAGAGTTCACCAACTGTGAAGATATAGAACTCAGTGCCCCAGTTAACAGAGGAATTGACAAAGGCCTCAGCGTAACGCAGCTTACAAATTGTATCGTCAACGAATTTCTGTGCCAACTCGAAATTGGTCTTCAAGGCGTTAAGTACGCTAGTCTTGCTTTCAAAGTTAGCGGAAACCTGGGTCTCATTGATTGCCTCTTTTTCGCTTACTGTGCCACCAGAACCAACAATTGACGTAATAATCTCATCCTTAAGACGACTGGTCTCTTTAACGTTATAATCAAGAGACTCGCGGTCAATTGTCGTAATCTGAACAGGATTACGCATATCTGCGATACCTTCAGACTGGTTCGGCACAGGAACCTCAATAAAGGAACCAGGACCGGCGAGATGCCTGGAACCGCATATCGGACAGCGCTCTACAGAACCATCTGCTAAGAATTTGTAATTACCCTTCGAGTTACGCAGGAAACCGCCATCGCAGTAGTCACCTGTTTCACTGTTCTCATAATTGCAATCTTCCTGGTATGCACTATAAATTGGATATGGCGCATACGTGTCAAGATGTCTCTTAGACAGCGCGAAGAACAAATACCAATCCAAATTGGCAAGTTCTTTAGTGAGCGGGTTTTTCTTGATGTCGCGCTCTTTTTCATTTAGAGGCGTAGACCAAAAGAACCTTGCCGGACAATAGGTGAGACCGTGGAACGCCTGTGAAAGCATTTTTACAATCTCGCGCTTCTCATTGATTTCAAATATGCGAATCGACAAATCGTCAAATACCGCAATCTTCTTAGGTCCCTGCCTAAAAATAAGCCATTCGAAGCGGTTCCAATCACCTTCAACCAATTTGTAGTCGATAACGTCCTCGAGGTCAAGCCAATAGAAATATGGCTCAGGCCTTTCAGTCGTTTGCACAGGCGGCATGTCGACAATCAAAATGGAATTAGGCGATACCTGCATCTTGTGCCAGCCACGAGTCCGCCAAATTTGAGGCTCGTGAAGGTGTACCGTCCGATAAGTTGCCCAATCCTCGGCTGCGGCCTGGTCTTTGAACTGGAAAGAAACAGAAGAGTTTCTACTGTCAAAGACACGCTCCAATTCACGATATACGTCTTCAACAACAGTTGATGACAGTAGCGGGAACTGAAATAGAGTAAGAAAAGTGGCAAACTTATCTTTTGGCAACATGTGTGAAACCCAGTCAAGGAAAATCTGTGCTTGCGGCACATTAAGCCTTGACACATTGGTTTCTGTATGAAACCTGATACGAGCTTGAAGAGCGAGAGCGCGGGTTATGCGTTCTCGCTTCTTAGGGGCTTTGAGATGTTCTCGTATGGTATCAAGTTCAAGCATCATACTTTGTTTTTAACTTTGAAAGACTATCCAGGGTCGAACTGGAGAAGCTATTTGGCTTCCGGCTTCCGATTAGCCATAGTCCTCTGGACCTTCTTTTTATGTAAGCCAGTTATGTGGTCATACTCATAATCGCTATCTTTTGGAAGTTCCCAACCGCTGTTAGGCATCCGAAGCAGCCTCTCAGCATGGTCAATGCTGAAAGACTGCTGAATGCCAGCGGGAAGAGCTACGAGAGTAACAGATGTGAGTTGCATATGGCTTACAAAAGAATGTTTGTGATTTAGGCCGAAGCTGCATTAACCAGGTCGGTCAGCGGATTGAAGTCTGTAGGAGCTACTATCACGAAGTTGTCACTCCAGTTCGGGAAGAAGCTCCAAGAAATGGCGTTTCCGTCAGGAGCGTCGTAACCGCCGAGGTTCTTATCGCCTACAAAGAAGGCGTGAATAGGAATCGGGGAGTAAGCAGTTGGTTTAGCTGGGTCGTCCGCGATACAACCGATACGGCCATTTTCGTCGATGAGGTACACGCCGATGCTCTCGCACATGTAGCTCTTCAGAACCTTGATAACAGACTGGTTTTCCTGGTAGATGTTACCAGAGAAGGTGGTAGGCTCAGAGCCGATGATAACAGCGATACCACCGAGAGAGTCATTACCGCCGCCCCAAGTACGAGCAGCACCGGGCTCTGTAGTAGGACCCTGAATGTAAGGAGAGATAATACACTTAGAGCCATCAGAGGCAGAAAGGAGAGCTGTCCAGGAGGCTTTCGCCGTAGGGTTAGTAATAGTATTCTTGGTACCATCAGCCATGCGCAAACGCTGAAAAATAACCTTCTGAACCTGTCCCATAGATTCTTTGCAATCTGGAATGCTCAGGTCAGCAAGATGGGCGCCTGCAGGGCACCCGCATTTAAGTCCCATAGTAATTCGAATTTATGAGTTTAACTGAGATGCTTGAGTTACGTTTTGAGTTTCCCTTAACCCTCGCAACCTTCATAGTAAATATAGTAGTAAAATTTGGACCAGGTACTATTTCTTGCAAATCTAACATGCTTTTTAATTACCCCTCTTAATACCCTTATGCAAACTCTTGCTAGTTCGCATTTCAATAATGCCAGTCAGCATATCAGGTGCGTCATCATGCTTTGTAGACTTATTATTCTTTTTGCGATACGTCTTTATAGCTGCCGCAAATTTAGGCCACCTCTTTTCCCAGCCTTCAGGAAAGTAGATGTCTGAACACACAAGAGCTGAATTAGAGAATATACGGGCTTGTTTGTTCTTTGTCTGCGTGAACGTCTCAGTAACAGAAAACATATTGTGCTGTACTTCACGCAATATACGCTTGACGTTTCGTGCAAACTGTCGGCCGCCGTTATTACCCTCAATCCTTGCTCGTTTAGTTCTATTAACAGTAAGCATTCTGGCTAGCCTAGGCTCAGTCACTTCCATCGGCTCATCAGAATAAAGGATGTCTGTTATGTATGCGCCCATTGGTGTATTTACAAAACAGCCAGAAGCCAAGAAGTCAGCGCCAGTGTCTGCGGTATCTGTGTAGTTCCATCGTTGAGTGGAAGACAAGAAAGCTTGAGGCGGGTCCGTGGGATTATATGTTTTGAATGCCTCGTACATTAGGCCCTCTTTAGGTGTTGGGTCCTGTTGATACTGAGTGTCGTAAGTTAGCGGGTCTACCTCTTGCAGATGATGCAGCTCTTCAACGGTATGTTTTACAGGCCACAAGGCTATCTCCTCCGTCTCCTCAACTACTACGTCCTCGCCGCTCTCATCTTGGACATGCTTAGTGACAGTCTCGGTACGTAAAGCGGGCAAGCTGAGTACGGTCCAGTTGTCTGGCTCTGTGTCCAGTAGATAACCGCATAAGTCACGCTCATGCAGGCGCTGCATTATTATAATAATAGGTGTCTCCCTGGAGTTAGTACGTGAACGGATAGTATTCTCAAACCGGGAATTGATACGCTCTCGAACAATATCAGATGTTGCATCCTCAGGTTTTAGCGGGTCGTCTATAACAATAGCGCCAGGGAAGACATTAGACGCAGCGCCGATTAAAGCCAATTTTTTCTGAGTTGTCTCATCAAAAGAAAAGGCCTGTGATATGCGCTCAGCCATTGCGGCATCAGCCGCAGCAGACATCTCTTGCATGGCGCCAGCACCGAAACCAGTAACCTGACCTTGCGTTGATACCGCATAAAATGAACCTTTGGCTTTTGTTTCCCAGGACCTGGTACTGCCCTTATTCTCATTAAGAAGCGCTGACTGTGGAAACAGCTCTTTGTAGAGCGGTAATGTCATTATCTCTCTGATTGTGGATGAGTTGTCGTTAACCAGCAAGTCTGAATATGACAGGTGCATGAACTGACACTTAGGGTTAAGAGCAAAGCACCAGGATATAAACATCTTAATAGCGATAAGGGTCTTGCCGTATCGTGGAGGCATGTTAATGATAAGGTGCTTTACGTCTCCGTCGACAACTGACTGTAGGGCAGTGAATAACTTTTTATGCAGGTCTGCCACAATAAGAGACGAGCCATATTGCGCCTTAAACATGGCTCGTGAGTAGCTCTCAAGTGAGCCTTTTAGCTCTAACGCAAAAAGGTCTCTTGCGGAGACCTGTCCCTTGACTTGTGCAATAGCTGCCTGCTGTATATCCTCTAATGACTGTGCCATAATAGACTTACTTTAACAATGTCTCACGAATAATAACATAAGCCTCTCGAGATATTGGCTGGTCAGGAATGAGGCCTGGTACCGCAGACGGCACCCCCGTGATTGGCGTTGCATCAAGGCTCATAGGACCTTTGCCAAACAGTCTATCCCAAATGCGCTCAATAGTACATGTCTCGCCAATTCTCGCATCAAGCTGAATGCGCTTAATGATGGCTTTTATAGCGAGTGGCATTTTGTCGTTAGCCATTAGAGCCGCCAGCTGTGTCTCGTTGCAAGTGAGAAGGCAGGCCAGCAAATTGGCTGTATCTGTCTTGCTGAGACGGACTGACAAGTTAATGCCAAGGTTGTTAAGCAGCTTAGCCATCTCGGGCCTATTGGAGCCCTGAAGAGTTTGAAGTGTTAACAACTGAGAGGCCGACATCTCTTGGCCAGTCTTAGTTACTACCTGTACCTCTTTAAGGTCAAGCGGGTCCGCCGGTGTTTGTTCGTCTATAGCAGTCTCAATAGCTTTGCGCTCAGCCTCTGCTTTTGCCGCAGTAAGGGACTCATCAGTATCAGTTGGAGCAAGGTCCTCTACGTGCATCCCATGCTTTGCCGCCAGTTCTTCGCGCTCCTGTTGCTTTTGCTGCTCTTCGAGGCCGGCATTACGAGCTTTGAGCTGAATGCGCGCTAACTCTTTAGCTGAAAGCTGTTCATGGATAGCCTCAGCTTGTGCCTCACGTTTCTCTGGGGCAACATTGGGCAGAATGTCACCAAGTCTGGATGATATGTTGTCTTTAGTCATAGTATACCAGTATTAACTATCTATTAAAGCAAGTCCTCTGGGCTCACTGGCGGGCGACTGTTAGGGTCCGCATAAAAGTAATAGCCCTGCTGTAGTCTTCCTGGGTTCATTAGCCCCCGGCGGACATTGCGATAGTCTATCTGCAACTCGTGGGCTGTGTCAGCTATCGTGGCGAACACGCCGACAGCCTCGCCGTTATAGTCATACGCATATACGCGCACGGATTGTCCGGCGCCAAGCCTTGCCGTTGTGACACGCCTTAGATTAAGCTCCTCTGGCGTCAGATAATGACTGGTTGTAACGATTGAGCCTTTGATAACCGCCGTATTGCCCCAGCTACAGGCATGCACAGAATGAACGCCTACACCGAGGTCTTTAGCGCACACACCTTCTAAAGGATATAGCTCGACGAGTCTGTTGGCGTCAAGGTTATAATAGCACCACGCACCTTTGTGGAGACGGCGAACTCCTTCTGTACAGGTTGGCTCAGCGGCGAACTCTTCTTCTGTGTGCGGCGTCAAATGTACCTCGATTTGAGGCTTGGCCCAATTTTGAGTTATAGGTATATTGCAGAACGGCTCTTGCGCCAATACCTGGTACAAGTCTTCGATAATATTCTTACTGTAGTAGAAACGGTGCACAATTGTGTCACCATAGATTAACCAGTACTCTCGAGGAGCATTTAGCGGAGCTGGTTCCAGAGGTGGTACCTCATCAAAAAGAGTCACGAGGCCTTTGACCTTAACAAGTAGAGATTGTTCCATAGCGATAAACTTTATTTATATACGCATGCGCAAGCACACGAGCGCGTAACGCGCATAAGTATACGTACAAATATAGGCAATCTGGTGAGAAAATTGGCATTTTTTAGCAAATTTAACAGAAAATGGATTCTAAACAATATAACTGGCTGATTTCCAGCCAGTTAGGCCTTTTTCTAAACAATCTTAAACAATAATAAACAATGATTGTTTAATATAACTGGCTGATTTTCAATAAGTTAGACCTTCTTAAACAAAATAAACACAATTTCCTATATATAGATATATGGAAATATCAATTTTTATATAAAATTATTTAGTGCCCTATATCTAAAAAC